>Ga0208827_1000081_pt1 | contig 87810 bp, 87 predicted proteins | sample Sb_taG_5_FD_187709 | JGI IMG/M metagenome (GOLD analysis project Ga0208827, IMG submission 187709) | Peat soil microbial communities from Weissenstadt, Germany - Sb_50d_8_FC metaG (SPAdes) (version 2) | ecosystem: Environmental > Terrestrial > Soil > Wetlands > Peat | place: Germany... | reverse complement strand
CGCTTCGTCCGCCGCCCTCCCAAGCCGCCTTCTCTCCCTACTGCCGTCTGGATCAACAAGCCTCCGGACCAGGAGAAAGCTCCTTAAACTTTCACGCTGTGTGTCTCATTTTCATTGACACGCACCGTCTCACGACGTCCCAACAGTCGGGCATCGATCGAAAATGCTCCGGGACCCAGGAAAACGATAGCGGCACTCATAATCACTGCAACCCGATCGAGAGCAAAGCACCACTGCCGACCGCCGCCAAGCCGACCGCTCCGGTTCGCAGAGTCAGGTTGCCGGGGTCCGCCAAATAGAGTCCCCCTTGAATGATCGTCGTAATACCGATCGCCGCTCTCAGCAGCAGAAGACCTGCGCCGGGCCAGCCGCCCGGAAAAGTGGAAAACAACCGTTACAGCTCGATTCTCCTAGGCATTCATTGGTGCTGTTTCGAACACATCACACACCAGAGTAACGACTGTAGCGGACGCGCGCATCGTCATGCTGACAACGTTTGAAGGCGACGTCGAAGTCCAGCTTGCCTTGGAGGCGGGGGCTCGCGGCTATATGCTCAAAAGTACGCCTCCCAAGGATCTCGTTGAAGTGATCCGCCAGGTCTACGCGGGGAAGAAGCGTGTCCCCGCGGAACTCGCGACCCAACTCGCCGAGCACCTGAGCGACGAAGCCCTGACTGAGCGTGAGGTGGATGTGCTCTGGCACGTCGCGGGCGGGAACCGAAATCGGGATATAGCAGAACAGCTCTTCATTTCAGAAGAAACCGTCAAGGTTCACGTCAAGCACATCATGGAAAAGCTCGGCGCCAACGATCGCACGCTAGCTGTAGCGATAGCCGTCCGGCGCGGAATCATCCAATTGTGAAGCCGATACCACGAAAGTGGTATTAAAAAACGCCGAGCCCTGGGGATTCGCTTTGCCCCAACAGCATGTCCGGTTGACTGTTGATGATCGCGGCGAGTAAGACGAATGCGTCGGTCTCGCAGAAGGCCGGTGTCGATGCGAAGGTGTCTGCCGATCAGCGGGGGCATGGCTTGGGAGTTAGCATGGACGTCTACACGATGTCCGATCGCCAGCAGAAACGCGAAGCGGTCAATAAGCTGGAGTCGATGGTAACTGGTTACCGGAAGGCGTCAGCGTGAGCTTAATGGAGTAAACGGAGGAACGGTTGAAAATGTTGGCGTAGAGCTGAAAAATGCAGTGGCTGCAAGTTGTTGAAAACTGGAGCGGGAGACGGGAATCGAACCCGCAACCAACAGCTTGGAAGGCTGTGACTCTACCATTGAGTTACTCCCGCACTGCCGCCAGCGTTTTCAATATAGCAGAGTCTCCGAAATTCCAGTTGCCATAGGTTAAGGCAGCGCCGGGAAGCCGCATCTCCTTTGTTTTGGCGCTTATCGCCAGTCGGCGAACTCGCCTGCGCCCTTTGACGTATACTTGCTCAGGAGTCGCAACGGCAACCATGAGCATTCGATCGTTTCTCTCCAAGCAGTTCATCGACGTCCTCCAATGGACCGAATCCGAAGACGGCGTGCTCGCCTACCGCTATCCCATGCAGGACATGGAGATTCAAAACGGCGGCAAGCTGACAGTGCGCGATTCGCAAATGGCCGCTTTCGTGAATCTGGGCCGCATTGCGGACATTTTCGGGCCGGGCCTGTACACGCTGAACACGCAGAATCTGCCGCTGTTGACCGACCTGATGAACTGGGACAAGAAGTTCGAGTCGCCGTTCAAATCCGACGTCTACTTCTTCTCCACACGCCTGCAAGTGAACCAGCACTGGGGCACGCCCAACCCTGTCACCATTCGCGACAAGGAATTCGGCGCGGTCCGGCTGCGCGGCTTCGGCATTTACTCCTACCACATTACCGATCCGCGCACGTTCTACGTGAAGGTCAGCGGCACCCGCGACGTGTACGGTGTTGCGGACTTGGAAGGGCAGCTACGCAACACCATCATCGGGCGCATGTCGGACACGTTCGCGGAGAGCAATGTGCCGTTCCTCGATATGGCGGCGAACCAGATCGAACTGGGCCAGAAAATCGCAGAGTCACTCAAGCCAGTGTTCACCGATCTCGGCCTGACGCTCGATTCGTTCGTCGTGGAAAACCTTTCCTTGCCCGACGAGTTGCAGAAGCGGCTCGACGAGCGCATTGGCATGAACATGGTTGGCGACATGGGACGGTACACGCAGTTTCAAGTGGCGCAGTCGATGCCGATCGCCGCGGGGAATGAAGGCGGCGGCGCAGCGGGCATCGGTGTTGGGTTGGGCGCTGGGCTGACCATGGCGCAAAGCATGATGAACGCGGTGAAGCCGGGCCCTGGCGGAGCGCCGGGTGCTCCTGCAGCCTCAGCGCCAGGGCCGGTTGCGCCCTCGGGAAGCGAAGCCGCCACCAAGTTCTGCCTGAACTGTGGTAAGCCGATCCCGCGCGCCGCCAAATTTTGCCCCGAATGCGGAGGCGCTCAACAGTAGCCCCATGTGCGGCTGCGAGTGGGTGATCGAGGCGCACGGGTGTGACCCGGCTGCGCTGGCCGATCTGCATAAATTACGCGCGCTTTTCGCTGAATTGACCGGTGCGCTGGAGTTGCATCCCGTGGGTGAGGCGAACTGGCACCAGTTTCCCGGAACGGGCGGCATCACCGGGCTCTGGCTGCTCGCGGAATCGCATCTTGCCTGCCATACCTTTCCCGAGTATCATTCTCTTTGCCTCAACGTCTTCTGCTGCCGTCCACGCGCCGAATGGGATTTCGACGCATGCTTGAGGCGCGAGTTTTCCGCGCGAGCCGTCCGTGTGCGCCGCATCGACCGGCCTTACTTCTCCGATGAGTCAGCCAGCGGCTAACTGTCCCAACTGCGGAGCGCTAGTGCCATTCCGCTGGGCGGGCGCAGTCCAGACCACTTGCGAGTATTGCCACTCCATCCTCGTCCGGCGCGATCTGAATTTGGAGAAGGTCGGCGAGGTAGCGGAACTGCCGCGTGACGCATCACCCATTCAGATCGGAGCCGAAGGCGTCTATCGCGGCAAACCGTTCCAGGTGGTGGGCCGCATCCTCTATGAGTACGAGGGCGGCGGCTGGAACGAGTGGCATATCGTCTTCAACGATGGCACCAGCGGCTGGCTCGCCGACGCGCAACTGGAGTACGACATCTCCTTCCTGACAGCGCCGCCCGAAGCGCTGCCGCCAGGCGATCAGATCGCGCGCGCCCGCCAATTCTTGTGGGGCGGCGCACGCTACGAAGTCACTTCCATCACCCGCGCGCACTATCGCGGCGTGCAAGGAGAGCTGCCGTTCGAATATTGGGACAAGAGCGACGTGCTGTTCGCCGACCTCCGGACCTCCGACGCCCGCTTCGGCACCATTGACTACAGCGGTCAGGCGCCGCTCCTGTTTCTCGGCGAAGCGGTGGGGTTCGATGACCTGAAGTTCACGAACCTCCGTCGGATGGATACGCCGGAACTTGAGGGCCACGTGGCGGCCAGCGCGCTGGCGTGTCCCGGCTGCGGTGCGCCGCTTACCATAAGCGCTCCAGGACATACGCTGTCCGTGGTGTGCGCCAATTGCAGGTCCATTCTCGACGCGAGCGACCCGAATTTACAGGTGTTGGAGAAATTTGAAGCCAAGCAGATGATCAAACCGGGGATTCCACTCGGAACGCGCGGCAAGCTCGATGGCGACGACTACGAAGTAATCGGATTCCAGATTCGCACAACGGATGTCGAAGATCTGCCGGATAGTTGGGCCGAGTACCTCCTTTTCAATCGGTACAAAGGCTTCCGGTATCTCACCGAATACAACGGGCACTGGAACGATGTGAAAACGATTCCGGCGGTTCCCGAGCGCATTCAGGTCGGCAAGAAGGGTGGCGCAAAGTTCATGGGCCACACCTACGTCCTGTTCGACACGGAACTGGCCACTACAACTTACGTGCTGGGCGAGTTTCCCTGGCAGGCCCATGTTGGCGAGAAGAACGGCATCAAAGACTTCATCGCCGTGCCGCGCATTCTTTCCGGCGAGATTTCGCAAGACGAGACCGTGTGGTCGCTCGGCCAGTACATGACCGGCGCGCAGGTGTGGCAGGCCTTTCATCTTCCCGGCCAAGCGCCGGCCGCGCGCGGCATTTTCGCCAATCAGCCATCACCCTATGCAGGCCAGGCCCGTTCCATGTGGAGCGTCTGCCTGAATCTGTTCTCCATCACCATTTTGTTTGCCATCGTCGTGTACTTGGTAGCCGGGCAGCAGACCGTAGTGCGGCACCAATACGGTTTTTCGCCGCAGACGGCCGCCGAAGCCTCGTTCGTCACCGACACCTTCGAGGTGACCGGTCATCCCTCTAACGTTGAAGTCTCGATTCAGACCGACTTGCAAAATAACTGGGCATATTTCAACCTCGCGCTCATCAACGAAGCCACGGGGCAAGGTTACGATTTCGGCCGGGAAGTCAGCTACTATTCGGGACGCGACAGCGACGGCGCTTGGACCGAAGGCAGCCGAAACGATAGCGTCATCGTTCCGGTAGCTCCCGGTAAGTATTATTTGCGCGTGGAACCGGAAATGGACAAGAATGCAAGCTCCATGCTGTACACGCTGGAGGTCAAGCGCAATGTTCCGTCCCTGGGCCTTTTCTTACTCGCCGCCGGGATCTTGCTCATCCCCCCGATTTTTGCTACTTGGCGAGTGGCCTCGTTTGAAGGCAGACGTTGGACGCAGAGCGATTTCACGGAGCACGAATGAGACATCCGATCTACGCAATTTACGGTTTTCTGGTGCTGGCGTCGGTAGCCTTTGCTCAATACCAGGGCTGGAGCCTGACGCACGTGAACGAAGTGAGGAACATTCCGAAAACCGTGCGAGACAATCCGGGCGCATACCGGTCGGTTTACGCGGGTTACTACCGCTACTATGGAGGCAAGTGAGATGAACGATTTCCACCCCGCTTACATTTTGAACGCCGTGATTTTCGCCGGCGTTGGTTTGCTCATTTTCGTCGTGGCGTTCGTCATTGTGGACAAGATGACGCCCTATCATCTGTGGAACGAGATTGTGCACGAGCACAACACCGCGCTGGCCATTCTGGTGGGCGCGATGTCGATCGGCATGTGTATCATCATCGCCGCCGCCGTACATTAAGCAAGGCTCACTAAGCAAGGTGCACTAAGAAATTGCCTGTCGTCCTTTTCCTCTCGGTTGCGTTGATTGCCGCCTGCGGGCTGATCTATGAGCTGGTGGCGGGCACGCTCGCCAGTTACTTGCTAGGTGACAGCGTGTTCCAATTCTCCACGGTCATCGGCAGCTACCTGTTTGCCATGGGAGTGGGCAGCTATCTCTCGCGATTTGTCTCCCGTGGCCTGGTGGCCCGGTTCGTTTCGATCGAGCTGATGGTCGGCCTGGTGGGCGGTTTCTCCTCCGCGGCGCTGTTTCTCGCATTCGCATATACGCAAGGCTTTCAGCTCATTCTCTACGCGGTGGTCATCGCGATTGGCGTGCTGGTCGGGCTCGAAATCCCACTGCTCATGCGCATTCTGAAAAACCGCCTGGAGTTTCGCGAGATGGTGGCGCACGTCCTGACGTTTGACTATCTGGGCGCACTGGCCGCATCGCTTCTTTTTCCGATTCTCCTGGTGCCAAAGCTGGGGATGGTGCGATCGGCCCTGCTTTTCGGTCTGATAAATGCCGGCGTGGCACTCTGGTCGACGTACCTGTTTCGCGAGGAGCTGGGCGCGCGAACGTTGCTCAGGACGGCTTGCGTTGTAGTTCTGGCCGCGTTGGGCGCTGGAATGATAAGCGCCGAGAAAATCACGCAGGTGGCGGATAACAGTCTCTATGCCGACGAGGTGATCTTCGCGCGCGACACGCGCTACCAGCGCATCGTTCTCACCAAGTGGAAAGACGATGTGCGTTTGTTCCTTAGCTCGCATCTCCAGTTCAGCTCTCGTGACGAATATCGCTACCACGAAGCGCTGGTCCATCCTGGCCTCGCGTCGCTTCCCGGGGCGCGCCGGGTTCTGGTGTTAGGCGGCGGCGACGGGCTGGCTTTGCGAGAAATCCTCAAGTATCCGGACGTGGCATCCATCACGCTGGTCGATCTCGATCCCGAGATGACGCGCCTGTTTTCAACCCACCCATACCTCGCTACCCTCAACCAGCATTCACTCACCAATCCGCGCGTGCACGTCGTCAATGCCGACGCGTTCGTCTGGCTCGACCGGTCGAGCGATTCTTACGATTTCATCGTGGTTGATTTTCCCGACCCCACCAACTACTCGCTCGGAAAGCTCTACACCACGGCTTTCTACCGTCTGATGGCCAAGCATCTCAGTGCGCAAGGGCTGGCGGTGGTGCAGAGTACCTCGCCGCTGTTCGCGCGACAGTCGTATTGGTGCATCGTCGAGACGTTGAAACAGGCTGGATTAAAGACCTATCCGTATCACCTTTACGTGCCATCATTCGGCGAATGGGGTTTCGTTCTGGCGGGATTGCATCCGTTTGAGCCACCGCTGAGTTTGCCGGCCGGTCTGCGCTATCTCTCCACATCCACCGTGCCACAGATGTTCCAGTTCCCCAATGATATGCTGCCCGTCGACGCCGAGCCCAACCGGTTGAACGATCAGGTGCTCGTGCGTTACTACGAACACGATTGGCGCGAGATCACGCATTGAGCGGCACGCGCCGGCAATTTCTCAGCGCCGCGCTGATAGGACTCTCACCGAAGACGGGCCGCCCTGTTGCCGGCGGATTCATCGACGACGGGCACCAGATCGGCCACCTGTTACGCGATCCCGCGCCGTTTCCAACCGCGAAGCAGACCGTCAAAATGCCGATCGTCATCGTCGGCGGTGGCATCGCTGGGCTTTCCGCTGCCTGGCGTCTGGATAAGCGCGGCTTCCGGGATTTCGTCTTGCTCGAAATGCTCAAGCAAGGCGGCGGAAATGCGCGCTGGGGAGAGAACGAAGTAAGCGCCTACCCGTGGGCGGCACACTATGTTCCTGTGCCAGGAAAGAAGGCCGCGCTGGTTCGCGAGCTTTTCGAAGAGTTGGGTGTGCTGCGCGAGGGTGTCTGGGAGGAACGGTATTTATGCTTTTCTCCGCAGGAGCGTCTCTACCTGCATGGACGCTGGCAGGAAGGTATCGAGCCAGTCACCGCAGCCACGGCGAGAGACCGCGAGGATTTCACACGCTTCGCCGCCCGCATGAATGAATTTCGCGCCACCGGCCAGTTCACCATCCCCATGGAACTTGGGGCCAAACCATCGCCGCTCGATCACCTTTCCATGGGTGACTGGCTCGATCAGGAACGCTTCGCGTCTCTCTACCTGCGCTGGTATGTGAACTACGCCTGCCGCGATGATTACGGTGCGCTGGCCAAGGACACATCGGCGTGGGCTGGTGTCCATTATTTTGCATCGCGGGAGCCGGACGAAAAGGGCCCGCTCACCTGGCCCGAGGGCAACGGCTGGATTGCACGCCGCTTGATCGAGAAGCTCGGCCGATACATCCGCACAAATGCCATGGTGCATCGCATTACTCGGGAAGGCCGCCGGCTTTGTGTTTCGGCTGGCGATACAGACTACCTCGCCGAGCGCGTCATCTTTGCCGCGCCCACCTTCCTGGCTCCGTACTTGTGCGAGGACGCGCCAGCCGTGCGCAGTTTCGTGTACTCTCCCTGGCTGACCGCCAACCTCACGCTCGACCGGCTTCCAAAGGAGCATGATCTCGAAACCGCCTGGGACAACGTCATCTACGATTCACCAACGCTAGGCTACGTGGTAGCCACGCACCAGTCCCTCCGAACCCACATCGATCGCACCGTCTGGACATTTTACTGGTCGCTGGCCGAGGGTTCTCCATCCGCCAACCGTCGCATGCTGCTCGATAAGGATTGGAATTTCTGGCAAGAAGCGATTCTGCACGACCTGGAGCGCGCCCATCCCGACATTCGCCACTGCGTTTCCCGAATCGATATCCTGCGCCTGGGTCACGCCATGGCGCGTCCAGTCCCCGGCTTCCTTGAATCAGAAGAGCGCCATCGTCTGCGGGCGTCTTCCGGCAATCTCCTGTTCGCAAACTCCGACCTGAGCGGCTTCTCGATCTTTGAAGAGGCTCAATACCGCGGCGTGCAAGCAGCGGACCGCGCACTGCATCGTTGATTTTGATTTCCTGGTAGCGCGGGGATACCGCGGTTTTGGCGGAATACCCGCGGCTTTTATCTCATGAATTCTACAATGGTTTCATGCAGAAGCTTCTTCAATACTTCTTAGTGGCCTCATTCGCCGCCACCGCCCACGCCGAGGTCCACACCCTGACCCTCCGCCAGGCAGTCGAGCGTGCGCTCCAGCAGAATCCCGATATTGCCCTGGCGCGTCTCGACGAGCAGAAGGCGGCCCAATCCGTGCGCTTGGCCAAAGCCCCATTCAGCCCGACACTCGCGGCGGGCAGCGGAATAGCATATACCAACGGGTTTCCCATGAGCATCGACGGCGCCGCACCTTCCATCGTGCAGGCCCGGGCTCGCGAATCCCTTTTCAATCGGCAGCAGAGCCTGACTGCCGCCGCCGCACGCGAAAACGAGCGCGGAGCCGCAATCAGCACCGAGGCGAAGCGTAACGAGATCGCCTTTCGCACCGCGTCGTTGTTCCTGGACGCCCAGCGTTCGGCGCGGCTTGCAGACCTGGCACGCAAGCAGGTCGACAGTCTGCAAAAGATCGCCGAGGCGATGCAAGCGCGAGTTTCCGAAGGCCGCGAGCTGTCCATCGAATCCAAACGCGCTGCCTTGAACCTGGCGCGCGGCCGCCAACGCGTCGAGCAGTTGGTTGACGATCAGGATTCGACCGAGCGGTCCCTTGCCGTGGTCCTGGGCTTCAGTGCGGATGATCAGGTACGAGCCGCCGCGGATGAATTGAAGGCGCCGGCGCTGCCCGCTAACGAAGTAGCCGCCATCCAGAGCGCTACGGAATCGAGCAAAGAACTGCGCAAACTGCAATCCGCACTGGCGGCGAAAGAGTTGGAAGTTCGCGCGCAGAAGGCGGCGCGCCTCCCTACGGTGGATCTGATCGCCCAGTACGGGCTTTTCGCCAAGTACAACAACTACACGAATTACTTCCGTGCTTTTTCGAGGAACAACGGCGAGATTGGCGCCTCTATCACAATTCCCCTTTGGCAAGGGCCGAGCGTGAGTGCGGCCACGGCGCAAGCCGAAGCGGACGCCGCTCGCCTGCACATCGAGATGAACGCCGCGCGAAATCGGATTTCACTCGAAACCCGGCAGAATTTTCAAATGCTGCACAAGGCGGAGACCGAGCGCGATGTGGCGCGTCTCGATCTCGACGTTGCCCGCGATCAGGTTTCCATTTTGCTCGACCAGATGAACGAGGGCCGCGCGACTCTGCAACAGGTGGAACAGGCGCGATTCAATGAAGACGAAAAATGGATTGCCTTCTACGATGCGCAGTACGCCACCGAGAAAGCCGCTTGGGACTTACTGCACCGAACCGGCGACTTGATGGCCGCGCTCGTAAACTAGCTTTCCTCCAAGGTATGTCCGCTCGACCTGGATGTTTTTGACCTCGTCTACCGGACACCGGAGGATGTCTTTATCCAAAACAATCAGATCAGCCAGCTTACCGGCTTCGAGCGAGCCTTTCTCTTTTTCTCCGAATGTCAGGTATGCGTTGTTTGTCGTGTATAAGCGAATCGCCTGCTCCCGCGAGATGCGCTGCTCCGGATGCAGCGGCTGATCGGTCCAGCGCGGCTGCCTGGTTAGCGTGATCCACATGCCCAGAAACGGGTTGTAGGGATTGATCGACCGGAAACTGCCGATCTTCTGCATGTGATCCGACCCTCCGCCCACGGGAACTCCGGCCTCGAACAGGCTCTTATATGGTTGAAAATACGTGGTCCGCTCATTCCCAAACTGTTTCCGGAGTGTGGCGCCATCCAACCATAACCAATCGGGTTGCAGATCCACGACAATTCCCAAGTTCTTCATCTTCCGAATCATTTCGGCGCTTTGGAAATTGGCGTGAGTGATGCACGGCCGCCCGGGGCGCACCGAAAAGTCATTGTTTACTTCTGAGTAGGCGTCGATCATGCCCTGGACGGCGCCATCGCCCACCGAATGCGCGGTGAATTGCAAATCGTGTTGTAGCGCGAACTTAGCCATTTGATACAGCTTGCCGGCTTCGATATAGCGCATGCCGCGGTAGGTCGGATCGTCGATCGAATAGACCTTGCTGATCCCCCAGGGTTTGAGCATGTACGCGCTGCCGGTGAGCATGCCGCCATCCATATAAGACTTGGTGCCGCGCACCCACAGCATGTTGTTGTACGCGTGCAGAGGGCTTCGCGCGGCCTTCAACATGCGGGCCTCGATCTGATCGAGCGGCATCTGCGCATCGACGCTGTACATCACGTAAGTCCGGCAGGTCAGCTCGCCCGCATCCCGCAGATGGCTATAGGCTTCGACGCCCTCGTCGCCCAGGTCGCGCTCCGAGATGCTGGTTATGCCGACGGAATTGTAATCCGCGAGCATCATTTTCAATCGGTTGCGGCGATCTTCCTCGGTCGGCTGCCTTTCACTGGAGTGAGTTTTGATCAACCGGGAGCAACTGCGCAGGATTCCAGTCGGTTCACCGCTGGCATCGCGCTCGATACGGCCGGGTTTTCCGTCGGTGATCTGGAAGTTCTTGTCGATGCCGCTCGCCTTGAGCGCCAGCGAGTTCACCGAAGCATCGGGGCCGGTGCCGAAGTACACCGGATTTTGCGGCGCGGCGGCGTCCAGCTCAACGCGCGTGGGGAAGCGCTGATCGCGCAGGCGGGTGACGAAAACCTGGGTGAGCACGATCCAGTCGCCCGGCTTGGCCACGGCGGCGCGAGACCGAACATAGTTCAGTACGTCGGCGATGGTCTCCATGGTGGGGATCTCATGGTCGAACTCGTAGATCGAGGCCTCGAAGGCGTGCGAATGCGAGTCCATGAGGCCCGGCAGGACGGTTTTGCCTTTTGCATCGATCTTGAGGGTGTTCGGGCCAGCGAGCTTTGCCAAGTCCGCATAATCGCCGACGGCGACGATGCGATCGCCGCGAATTGCAATCGCATCGGCGATATGAAATTGCGGGTCAACCGTTACGATTTTGCCGTGATGCAGGATGAGATCCGCAGACTGCGCGTAAAGAGAGACAGAAAGACAAAAGAGAAAGACGCGCATCATGGTGCGACGGCGATGATCGATATTTGCTCGATCATAGGCCAGCGGTCGTTGGCGTTGCGCTTGCGCTCGACTGGCGGGAGCGGGGCTACGGTGGTGTGCGTGGGCGGCTGCGCGTCGAAATACTTCGCGTACACCCCGTTCATCTTGCCGAACTCATCCAGATTATCCAGGTAGACGTTGCTCGCGACTACATTCGAGAAATTGAGGCCGGCTTCTTCGAGTCCATCGAGCAGATTCCGCATAGTCATCCGCACCTGATTTTCCACATCTTCGGCATAGATTCCCAGATTTGGTCCGGGAATGAACGCGGATTTCGCGGAACAGTAGTATGTGTCTCCGGCGAAAACGCAAGGGCTGGCGGTCGGGCTGGGCTGCATGTTTTTGGGCCGGACGGCGCGGCGCTTGGATAGGTCGGCGACGGCGACGCCGGTGAACTCGATGTTGGCGTCATGGGGCAGAGACGAAACGTGAATGGTAGCGCGGGCAGGTGTGTTGCCGAATTCGAAGTGACTGGCGTAGATGTCGTTCATGATCTTGGCCGGCATCTTTCCGGTCAAGTAGGGATTGACGAACACCACGTTGGCGTAGTCCATGCCGGCCGCTGCGAGCACCTGGTGAAAACGATCGAAAGCGAGGCGAACCTGATCGGCGGGATCATCCGGGATCTTCCCGCTATCGGGATCACGCCCCTGCTGGCCCGAGATGTACAGCTGGTCGCCAGCCTGAACGCCGGGTGACAACGGAGCCGTGCTTTTGTAGCCCGAGGGCACGATGGGTTTCTTTTGTGCCAGGTCGCGCACGGCAACGGCGTTGATCTCGATGGGCGTATCCGTCGGCAGGTGATGGACGCCGAGGGTCGCCCGCGCAGGCGGGTCCTTCGCAAAGTAATGCGCGTAGACTCGATTCATGGCATCGAAGTTTGCCATGTTATCGAGATAGACGTGCGTGTAGACGACGTGCTCCATGGTCAGGCCGGCCGCTTCGACAATGGTTTTCACGTTTTCCAGGCACTGTGTTGCCTGCTCGTCGAAGCTGGCAGGCATCTGGCCGTCAGCTCGCCGAGCGCCCTGGCCAGATACATAAAGAAAATCGCCGGCCATGATACCCGGGCTATACGGCCCTACCACCTTGGTGCCGGGCGGGAAAATCACACGTCTCTCGGCGCCGGCTGCGCTCACAGCCAGCATCAGCAACAGCAACCAGCGCAATCTCATGCTTTGTAGACACTCCAGAATACGTCGCGGAATTTTGCCATCTCAGTGTCAGTGCCGATGGTGACGCGCAGGAAATTCGTCATCGGCGGGAACGGCCTGCCCACCGCGACACCTTTGGGCGGCATGCCATAAATGAAGTCGCGCGCGTCGCGGCCCACGTCGATCATCACAAAGTTGGCTTGCGGATCGATGTATGAAATGCCGCGGTCGCGGAGCCACGCGCACAGCTCCCGGCGAATCCGGATGTACCTGGCGCGCCGCTCCGGGATGAGAGTCTTGGATTCCTCAAGCGCTGCCAGGACGGCGCGAACGGTGACGATCGAGATCACGTTGTTGCGAAACGGCGCCATTTTTGCAATCAGCTCTGGCGCTGCGGCCGCAAACCCGGCCCGCAATCCCGCCATGCCATAGATTTTCGAAAATGTCCGCGTGACCACAACGTTCCGCCCTAGCCGGACGTAGCCGAGCGCGCTTTCGAAATCCGGTGTCTCGGCAAAGTGTGCGTAGGCTTCGTCGACGAGGACGATGGTGTTGGCCGGAAGATTCTCCACCAGCCAAGCCATATCTTTCTTGGGCGTTACAGAGGAAGTCGGATTGTTCGGATTACAGAGGTAAATCAATCCTCCCCCAGCGGAGCCGGCGGCTTCGACAAGCTTCTTTACGTCGGCTGCGTAGGGCGGTGCGAGCGGGACTTGAATCACCTGGCGGCCCAGTCCTCGCGCGGTCAATTCGACCGGCCCCTCATAGGTTGGCGAAACGGTAATCAACGGGCGCGTGGGCGAGGTGAAGGCGTCGATGGCGGCGTGCAGCACTTCGCTCGATCCCGACCCGACCTGGATCTGCTCGGGCGCAAGATCCTCGCTGCGAGCCAGAGCCGCGTAGAAATCGCCGAATTCCTGGTAGTGGTAACGACCGCCTTCGGGCAAAACCTTTGCCATGGCCTCGATGGAGGAACGTGGAGGACCTTCGGGGTTTTCATTGGCGTTCAAAAAGACCGTGTCCGGGGGCAGCTTGCCTTTGATGGCCGCCCGCTGGGCGTAGGCTGCCTCGGGCAACATGCGCCCTGCGAAAGCAGCCAAACCAAACCGTGCGAGTCCGCGGCGAGTCAGCATGTCCATCTCCTTATTGCGGTTCATCATATCATTCGACAAGCGGATTCTGCGCTGCCGCCGGCACGGTTGGGGCGTACGCTTGCGGGCGAGCGGGGTGGACTATCTGGATCAATGGAGTGGTGACGACCGCTTTCGGAACGCTAACGCAGCCCTTCGCGCCCACTCCCAGCGTCGGCACTCCACCTACATGCCAAACAGGTTCCCATGCGGTGTACAGTAACAGTGCCGGCTGGACTTGCGTGCCCAATGGGCTTTCATCGAATATGCCTAAAGTCGGGAGGAGTTTTGGTGAGCCAATAGTGATAGGTGCCCGGCCGCCAGTCCCGGCGCAGCCAGGTGCCCCATCGACTGCGGCTCGCCACTGTGTGTTATTCATATGCGAATAGCGTGGCCATGAGAGCCAAGGAAATGCGTCCGCGACGAAGCAGTGGCCGATGATGTCGTGACGATCTCGATCGTCTGGGCGGGCGTGTACCCGCGTCCTTGCGAAGTAACGCATTTCGAGGGAGGATTCCGGCTGCAGTATCGCGATAGGCTCGCGCTCGCTATTCAACGAGTTCCCGCGGCAGGGTGCGGAGCCAGCGCGTTAAGCTGGCATCTGGGGCTTGAATGAGGACTGCGGCGGTTTTCGTGGCGCTATGTTTCATGCCCATATGCGCCCGCTCTGCGGAATTGCGTAACGCCCTCACGGCTCCGGCAGCCGGAAAGTTGACGACGCTCGGTTTCCAAATTGAGAGGGACCCGAATGGCACCTTCGTTTACCGGACAGTACCTGTACCGGCGCGAGGCCGCTTTCGGTCGATCCGCATCAGTTCCGACGGGCGCTTCCTGTTTGCACAGGACCACCTCGGAATCACCGTGCTGGGTGTGCAGCCTTTCTCCATCCTGTTCCGCGTTCCCGTTGAAGATGCCCGCTTTGCCCGTTTCACACCGGATTCGCAAGAGCTTGTGTTTGTCAGTCCACCCGGCCAGAGCGATGACAGTCATGTCGAGCGCTGGCGGCTCAAGGATGGGTCCCGTGTCGGATTCTTCAAAGTTCCGATGTTCGATTGTGAGAGTGCGGATCTGTCACCGGACGGCCGTGTGCTGATCTGCGTCAGCCCGGATGGTACGCTTCGACTAACCGACGTTGCATCCCGCGAAACGATGTTCGAGCGGAGGAACTTCGGGCGACAGTATTATGGATTCTTCGGGAACAGCACATACACTTTCCCATTGGGCACCATCGGGTCGGCTGGTATCTTCCTCTCGCCTGATGCCCGCTTCGTCCTCGTACAGAATTGGTCGCGCTCCTGGGCATGGGATTTCCGCCAGAATCGAGAGTTGCCAGTACCAGGCATCCTGAGACGGTCGCGCAACCACAACTGGGCCTTCATCGCCGCAGACCGCATCCTGCTGCAACAGTCCTGGTCGGCAAGGCACGGCCTTGTGAGAGGGGGTATCGTCGAGTTTCCTTCTGGGAAGGTACTGTCAAAAGCCAAGATTCCTCCCGGCCCATTTTACACGGCGGCCGACCCTGAATTCGTCCTGTTTCCGGTTTTCGGACACGAACCGGAGCGCGCAGCGGCCATGAACCTCGTGACGGGCAAGGTGATTATCAGCGACTTTCCCGGACTGGACGCGTTCGGGCATTTCTACGTCGCAGAGAGCGCCGTGGGTGAGGTTGGGTTATACGAAATCGGCAAAGGCCTCCAGGCGAAAATCAGCCTACCATACGACTAGTCGCGCATGCGAAACACCGTTCGTTCTCCCATCAGAAAAAACCAATATAGTGTTCCGCGCTAACGGCTCGCCGGTGTTACGGCGTTTCGTCGGGGAGGGAAAACAGGGGGAAAACAGGGGGAAAACAGGGGGAAAACAGGGGGAAAACAGGGGGAAAACAGGGGGAAAACAGGGGGAAAACAGGGACAGGAAGCCTACACGATTTTTGTCAGTCGTTGAACAGACTACCAAAGCTCGCAGAAATGCAACACATCGATTTCAGAGGCACCTTCACTTACGATAACGAAGGCCACATGGTCACTGAGACCTATCATTCGCCAGCCGGATCCTGCGCTGCTGCCGGCACGGATGGGGCGTACGCTTGCGGGCGAGCGGGGTGGACTATCTGGAGCAATGGAGTGGTGAGAAAAGTCGTGACCAGGGCCATGAGCACCATCATCGAAAACAAAGTCTGATTGATGACGCCGAGCTCGAGCCCGATATTGAGAATCACAAGTTCCATTAGGCCGCGTGTGTTCATCAGGATTCCCAATGCTATGGCGCCGCGCCACGGCACTCCCGCGGCCCGCGCGGCGATGGTTGAGCCCCCCAACTTTCCGGCCACGGCGACCAGGATGATCAGCAGGCAGTCGATCCACATTTCGGTTCCGCGAACCAGCCCGATGGATGTGCGCAGGCCGGTGAAAGCGAAAAACAGGGGCAGCAGAAGCACAAGGGTGATCGATTCCAGCTTTTCGCTGACTGCGCGCATGAAGCTGGCGTCGCGGGGCAGGATAGCGCCGAAGAGAAACGCGCCGAACAATAGATGGATACCGAGCCACTCGGTCATGGCGGCCGACAGGAGCAGCAGAAGGAGAAGCACCGCCATCATGTTCTCCGTAATCCGGCCGTTGCGCGCGAAGGAAACCTGGAACTGGCGTAACAGGCGCCGCACACCATAGATCATCAACAGCGCGAAGGCGGTGACTCCCATGAGGGTCACCCACAGGGGCTTGGACTCATGGCTGGCGCGCACAAACGCGACGATGTACGCCAGAATGCACCAGGCGGTGACGTCGTCCACGGCTGCGCAGGCAATGGCAAGCGTGCCCAGCTCGGTGCGCGTCAAGCGGCGCTCAGTGAGGATGCGGGCGAGGACGGGGAAGGCCGTGATGCTCATCGCCGCCCCGAGAAAAAGAGCAAACGCCGGGAACGTAACGCTATGGTCAGAGAGGCGGGGATAGAGATACAGCGCCAGGAGCGAGCCCAGAAGGAACGGCGCGCTGATGCTGACGTGGCTAGTGAGCAGCACGGCGCGGCCGAGATTGCGGATCACAGTGGAGTTGAATTCCAGCCCCACGAGGAACATGAACAGAAGCAAACCGACCTGGCTCAAAGCCCCCAGATAGCTCAGGCTGGCGGCAGGAAAGAGAGCACGGTACAGTCCCGGAGCTACCCATCCCAACAATGAGGGCCCAAGCATGATACCGGCGACGGTCTCGCCCACGACCTGAGGCTGGCCGATCCGCTGGAACAGCACGCCGACCAAGCGCGCGGTAATGACTATCGCGGCCACCTGTAAAAGGAGCGTGACCAGATTCAGGGCGAGCGCGGGCGATGCCACTGCGCTCGGTTGAGAGGGCCAGACTGCCGGCACCGGTGCGGTAACTCCATTGCCCAGTTCCAGGACGCCCACCACACCGAGTAGCGGAGCACCGACTAAAATCAGGTATTGAAGAATGGGGCGCCGAGCATACATCTGAGAAGCTACACTAACATGCGGCGACTGAGCGAGGCCAAACAACTAGCGGCGTATCGCCGCCAGAACGTTGGTACCGCTCCCTGCGGTCACGGCTCGGCAAAACCCCCGTGACCAAAAGTGAGCGGTTGCGTCAGGCTAACGAATTCGGGGGCCCGAGGGCTCAGTTGTCGCCGTCTGCCGGAGACGCCGCCTGCAGGGCCGCGAAGTTGATGTTATCTCCCCAAACCACGCTGAAACCGCTGGATATCGCATTGCCCCAGACCACAGAGTCACCCCAGACCACGGAGAAGCCGTTTGAGGTGCCGGTAAAGACGGCGGTTCCCCAGACCACGGAATCACCCCAGGTGACGGAACTGCCCCAGCTAACCGAAAGGTTGCGCGCGATAGTGACCAGGCCGGTTGACGGATCAAACGATGCCACAGGTGAGAGCGCGGGCGCGGTAACGACATCATTGTTGGAGAGAGCTGCATTGATGTCGAGATACCCAGCGCCGGTGGTGAAGATATCCGCTTGAATACCGTAGCTGCGTGAATACCATGAGTCGCTGTCAGTGCTATAGGGCTGCAGGGATTTCGATGCCGTCTTCATCAAACGCGCCTTTACCTGGTCCGGCGTCAAAAACGGCTGATTCTGCAACAACAGGGCCGCGGCTCCGCTGACCACCGGGGCTGCCATACTAGTTCCGCTCAGGCGGAAGTAATTAGTTGAAAGCTTCTGAGATCCCCAATTACCTTGTCCCCACGAATATGCATAGGTGGACACGGGTATCTGCGTTGAGGGGTAGGTCGTCACCAACGTGCAGGTAGGTGACGCGAGCAGCGAAATTACGTTGTTACCCGGCGCGATCAGGTCAGGTTTTACTATGTGATCGATCGCCGAGGGACCTTTCGAGCTGTAACTCGCAACCGTATCGTCGGACCGGAATGGCGTGTTGTGCATGTCGGTGGCGCCAACGGTGATCACGTAGGGATCATTCCCTGGAGAAGTGATGGTCGCGTATCCACTCGTTCCCTGGGAGTTATCGCGACCATAGTTGCCGGCGGCGGTTACTACCACAATACCCGCGGCCCATGCCTGCTCCACGGCCTGGCACAGCGGATCCTGGGTATAGCTTTCGTACACCGGCTGTCCCAGTGACAGATTAATCACGCGAATGTTGTAAGTGCTCTGAAGCTGGATTGCTTGCTCGATGGCGGCGATTACCGCGCTGGCTTGGCCCGACCCGGTTTGGTCCAAGACCTTCAAATCGACGATGCTGATGTTCGGAGCAACACCTTTAAAGGTTTGGAATGCGCCGTTGCTGCTGGAATCCGTTCCGTTGCCACCCGCGATGCCAGCCACGTGAGTTCCGTGGCCATAGTAATCCGAAGGATCCTCGGTGGAGACGAAAGTTTGACTGTAGACGATGCGTGAGCCCGAATTGTTGGCAGCCATCAGATCGTCTTCTGGGGAGACCCCACTGTCGATGATCGCGACTCCAATGCCCGTGCCATCCAGTCCGGCAGCCCATGCTGATTGCGCATTGACTGTCCAGCCGACCATGTCGAGCAGACCACGGCCGTTCTGTGAGTTGTTCCAATCCGCGGCGGATACCGTGCGGTCTGGCGAAACATAGGCGACCGACGGGTCGGACTCCAGTGTCTGCACGTCTCGCAAGGGCAGACTCACGTGGACCGCGTGGATGTGGTCAAAGATATGCTTAACCTGACCTCGCGCCGACATGTGTCTTAATTGTTCGCTGGTCGGGGCCGTCTTGAACTGAACGATGACATCAACCGTCTCAAGCCGACTACTGGCGAGATCGGGAGCGAGTTTGTGTCCGGCGAAGCCAGGGATGGCGACTACAAGAGCCAGGATAGTCAGAGCTAGATTTCTGGCAGACGGCCGGGGGATCCGCGCCGTTCTTTGTCGAATGGCCGGCAGGCCTGCCGCAACGGGCAGGATCGCGTGCGCGCCGTTTCGAAGATCGGATTGTGTTAGTCGGTTCATCGTGGGCTACGGCCTCAACAAGATTGCCGAGACACTGTTCCCTAAGCACGCCGCGGTCCAAAGACAAAGTGATGGCAGTGTAAAGACTTACTCGTGACGAGTTTGCTGATAGTGACAAACTGTCACGATCCTACGATTGCTAACGGAAGACATACAGCGAGGGAGACCGAAGGGACAACGATCTTGGACAGTAGGCTGAGTCCGGGCGGTTTGATGATGTTACATTGAGTGCTGACTGCGGGCTTTTGGCCTTCCCGGCCGCGCGCCAAACTGACTCAGGAGAAATCCCGATCCCGGACCCTGATTGCTACAGCAATGGAATTTTTTGAAAGGTGGTCTCGCCGTTCCGTATCTCGACGGATATGGATTTCTGGAGGCCGTTCTTTTCGAGCCGCACATTATAAGTGCCGGGTGGCAGATTGAACTGGGAGGGCGTGACCTTCGATGTGGATTGACCGTTCAGAGTAATGGAGGCGCCCGGAGGATCGGAGCTGATATACAAAGTACCCGCCAGCGAGCGGAGCGTGACCCTGGGAAAGTCTACCGGGCTGTCGATGATGGTAATCTCGCGTCTTTCCTGCTGATAACCCGGCTGATTGATGGATACGGAGTGATGACCGGGTAAAACGCTCAGGATGCATGGCGTTTTACAGGAAACGGAGGGGTTGCCGTCGAGAACGGCGGTGGCGCCGGGTGGTTCGCTCGTGATGAAGACGTCTTGCGGTCCCTTGGCGGGACGTGGTTTGGCCTTGGGCCGCTCGGGAGGAGCGGGCGGAGTTACTTGCTCCGCTGGAGTCTGTTCTGCCTCGGCCGGTTTCTTTTCCTCTTCTGCAGGCGACGTCTCCTGAGGCTTTTGGTCGGATTCGTCCGGCGATTTTGCGGCAGGCGCCTGCTCCGTGGGGGTGGGCTTCTTTTCTTCCACTGTGGGACTGGCGGGCGTCTCGGCCGGCGGCGGAGTCGAAGCCGTTTGGGTGGGCGGCACGGGCGCGGCAGATTTAGTGGTTCCCAGATCCGTGCCGAACTGTAGCGCGATCAATCCGATCAACCCCAGCGCTACCACCAGCGCGGCCGCGAACGGCAGCACCCACCTCCATCGGCTGCTCCGGCGCGCGATGACCTCCTCGGTGGTCGAGCCCGGGCTGAACCGGGTGGTGCGCGCGGGCGTCTCGATCACCGTGGGCAAGCTCAGGTTACCGCCGCGCGGCAAGTTCTTCCAGCCTTGCGTACTGGCGCACGCGCTATCAAGGCCGTTAATAAACTCGATGCATGAGCTGTAGCGCGCTTCCGGCTTTTTCGCCAACCCTCGCCGCAGTGCGTTGTCGATTTGCGGACCCAGTGTGGGGTTCAAACGCTGCACCGGAGGCGGGTCTTCCGCCACGATCTTATAGACCACCGTGGTGAGATGTTCGCCGGTAAACGGACGGTCGCCGGCCAGCATCTCGAATGCGATCACGGCGAGCGAGAACTGATCCGCGCGTCCGGTCACCGCCAATCCTTGCACCTGCTCGGGAGACATATAATTCGGCGTGCCGAGGATCGTCCCTGTCTGCGTGTATTGCTGTGACGTGGTGACTTTGGCGATGCCGAAATCCGTGATCTTCACCGCGCCATCCGAGGCGATCATGATGTTCGCCGGCTTGATGTCGCGATGCACGATGCCCTTGGCGTGAGCGTAGTCGAGCGCGGCTGCGGTCTGCCGCAAAATACTCATCAAGCGCTCGGGAGCGAGGGGCTCGCGTTTGGAAAGAAGCTGGTCGAGGGTCGGCCCATCCACGAACTCCATGGCGATGAAGGCCACGTCGTCGTGCTCTTCCATGTCGTAGATGGTGACGATGCCGGGATGGGACAGGATGCCGGCCGAACGCGCTTCGCGGAAGAGGCGCTCGCGCAGTTTGGCGCGCTCTTCCTGATCGGTGACTTCTCCCAGGCGGATGGTCTTGATGGCCACGTTGCGGCCGATGGTGGGATCGACCGCCAGATACACCACGCCCATGGCGCCACGACCCAGTTCCCTGGTGATCTGATACCGGCCGATGCTCTCCATGTGGCGAGGCAGGCGCAATTTGCCTGTTCTACGGAGCCATCGTAGCAGAGAATGGCGATGAACCTCGGGAAAGACGCGGTCTACGTCAATCCCAAAACGCGGTCCGGGCGGATCCAGCCGAGAGAAACGCCGGTCATGACCAGGCCGATGCAAACGATCATCGCCGCGGACAGGACCGGGATCAGGCGAAACGCCGGGTGGCGGGCCGTTTTTTGGCTATCCGGCAGGAGGTTCTTTGCATAGAGTACAGCTACGCCGATAGCCATCAGGACGATGGCCAGGCCCGCGCTGAAGCTGACCAGAAGGAGCAGTCCGAGCCCGACCCGGCCCAGCGCAATGGAGCTCAGAAGCAGCACGAGCGCCGACGGGCAGGGCACAAGCCCGCCGCTCGCGCCCAGGGCGATGAGACTGCCCATGGTGATCTCGCCTTCCGGCACGTGACTGTGGCCGTGCGGGCCATGATCGTGATCGTGGTCATGATCGTGATCGTGATGATGATGGTGGTGATCGTGATCGTGATCATGTGGGTGATCATGCGAGTGATCGTGGCCGCGAAGCCGCCGCGCGCGCTGGTAGAGCAGCATGCCGCCGATCCAGACGATAGATATTCCCGAGACGGCTCCTAGCACAGGAATGATCTTCTCCGGAAGAACGTACTGGGAAAGGAACAGCGTCGTCAAACCGAGAAAAAAAACGCTGATGGTATGGGTGAAAGTCACCATTCCGCCCAAGAACAACGCGTGCTTGATGGTGCCGCGAGAACCGACCAGATACGCGGCGACGATGGTCTTTCCATGTCCGGGCGATAGCGCGTGAATCGAGCCCAGGCTGAAGGCGACCACCAGGCCAAGCAGTATCATGCTCAGCGGGATTTCTCGACGATTGAGAAGCTGTGAAAGGAAATCGCCGCGGACTACGGTTCCGGCGGCCGGGGGTTGTGGGGGAACCGGCGCGGTCGCCACAGGCTTCAGCTCACGAGGAGCCGGCAAAGGCGTCACCTCTGGCCTCTTCTGCCGCGCCGTCAGCTGCGGAGCTGCTGCGGTCCATTCCAGTGACGCCTGCAAATCCTGCGGCGGAGCAACCGTCGGGTCCAGCGGATAGGCCGTGAGCGCCTGGCTGCGATCAGTAGATTGTTCCGTGGTTCCCCCGAGGGCCGCGGCGATCACGATTTCCTTCCATCCCGCCCGCCCCGGGTAGTTCTTGTCCACGTACTCGAGCTTCCCCGACGCTACCGGCAGTACCAGCCGCATGTTGACGCGCATCACCTGCATGCCGCCGGCGCCCGGCGCCATCACAACTTCAGTCGACTGGAGATGCGGCGTCACGGAGCGCCCATTCACCGAAATCGCAAGATTGCCAATCCACTCCCGGGCCTGAATTCGCGCCGACTGCTCAATTTGTTCGTGCCCGCCGCCATCGGCCAGGTTCCATTTCTGCAACAGCTCGAAGGTCGGAATTTCGGCAAGGTCCAGGACGTAAATGACTGCCACGCCTTGCGCGGCCGGCTCGATGCGCGCGTAGTGGTTCACGCTGAAATTGCCCATGGGATGTGCGCCCAGGTTTGCGGCCGCGAGTGCGAGCAGGGCAACTGTGAGCCACACACTCCGGGGTTTCCGTTTCTCCATTACAATGGTCCCTACGAATTGTACGACGGTTTGGATTTACTTGTGACCCAGTTCGGCCCCACCGCCATCGAGGCTGCCGCCGCGTGAGCCCCGGCTCATCCTGAAATCCATGCAGTCCACCCGAAAATCCGCGGTGCGGTTTCGCGAGCGTTCCGAACTGCTCGATTTCCTGCTCGAAGTGACCTCGGCCACCAGCAACACGCTCGACCTCGACGAGCTACTGTCCAACGTTGCGGGCATCGTCAAAAAGGTGATTCCGTACGAGTTATTCGCCATCTTACTTTACAGCGAAAGGCGGCAGGACCTGCGCATCCGGTACGCGGTGGGGCATCGCGAGGAGGTAGTGCGGAGCCTGGCCGTCCGTTTGGGTGAAGGGATCACCGGCGCCGCGGCTGCTCAGCATGAACCCATTCTGGTCGGTGACGTTCGCAGCGATCCGCGCTATCTGAACGCTCTCGATGCCGTGCGCAGTGAGCTTGCCGTCCCGATGCTGGCGCGCAACCTGCTGGTGGGCGTCATTGATGTGCAATCTACGCGCGAGCATACCTACACGGAGTACGATCGCGCGCTGCTGCGCTTGATCGCTTCGCGCGTCGCCTCCTCCATCGACAACGCCCGGCTCTACCGCCGCGTGGATCGCCAGAACCGCACTCTGCGTACCCTTTCGCGGATCTCGCAGGAGTTTGCCTCCATCCTGGACCTGGACGAGCTGCTCGGCAAGATCGCGGAGACAGTGCGCGGCCTCATCAACTACGATGCCTTCAGCATCCTGCTGGTCGACGAGCAGCACAAAGTTCTGCGGCATCGCGTCAGCGTGCGGCACGACAAGCGCGTGAACATCGACAACGTTCCGCTGGGGAAGGGAATTACGGGCGCCGCCGCCGAATCGCGTGAGCCCGTGCGCGTGGATGACACCTTGGCCGACCCGCGTTACATCGCTTCGCATCCCGATCTCCGTTCAGAGGTGGCCATTCCGCTGATCGTTCATGATCGCGTCGTGGGCGTGATGGACTTGGAGAGCGATCGCGTGTCGTATTTTACCGAGGACCACGTGCGGACGCTCTCGCTGCTGGCGCCGCAAATCGCGACTTCGGTGGAAAATGCCCGGTTGTATGAAGAAGTGGCGCAGCGGCAGCGGCGCATGGAAGAGGACCTGAAGGCCGCGCGCGAGCTACAGACCTGGCTGCTGCCCACGGAGCCTCCCGATCTGGTCAATCTCGAAGTGGCCGTCGGGCTGCGGCCGGCGCGCGAAATCAGCGGAGATATTTACGATTTTTCCGAACACGATAACGACCATGCCACGCTCGCGTTTGGCGACGTGAGCGGTAAAGGCGCCGCCGCCGCGCTCTATGGCTCGCTCATCTCCGGGATTCTGCGGTCGGCAGTGCGGCGCCGGAGGAGTCCCGCGGCTCTGATGAAGGTACTCAATGATGCGCTGCTGGCGCGCAAGGTAGAAGCACGTTACGTCACCATGCTCGTGATGTTATGGCACCCGCAAACGCGGCATTTTGAGATGTCCAACGCCGGCAGCCTTCCGCCCATGATCTGCCGGGGAGGCGAGATCATCAAGCTTCGCGTAGAGGGAGTGCCGCTGGGGTTGCTTCCGGATCGCGACTATGAAGAAATCACCTTCGAGGCGCAAACGGGCGACGTGATTGTTCTTTATTCGGATGGAATCAGCGATCACATGAACCCGGCCGGCCATGAATATGGCCGCGGGCGCCTGGCGAGCGTCGTGCGCGCGCACTGTAAGAAGCCGGCGCAGGAAATATTAGACGCCATTTTTGCCGATCTCGACCACTTCAATCGCGAGCTATTCGACGACCAGACGGTGGTGGTGATGAAGGTGAAATAGGTCGAGGCGGATCACGCCCTGCGATTCTAGCTGCCGACCATCGCGTTGAGGCTTTGGACGATGGACTCGATGGCGCCATCATAGCCCAGGGCAGGGCGAGGGACTGCCTCGCCCCCTACGGTTGCGGGCTTAGCACCCGGTCAAGCGCTGCAGGCTTAGTCGTTGTTTCCTTGGCCGCCCACCGCGTCAGCCGCTGATGCGAGATCCATCAGTTGCTCCAGAAACATGGGATTCTGGTGCAGGAACAGTCCATCCGCCGTGAAAGCTTGAATCGTTGCCATGGCGCCCCCGTTCTTCGTGAGGGTCGGCCGGATGATGGAGCAAGCCGGCAGGCTGGGATCGAGAAACTGGCATGGCTCCGGCAAAATCAGGTTGGTCTGGAACATCTGGCTGCCCGCGGCCTGATCCGTCGCCGAAAGTTGCGCGTTGTGCTGGTTGGCTGAATTGTTGAAATCCGGGAAATTGAGACCAGTGACCGGATCGGAAAGAGGAGCGACCGGCTGAGACACCGCATTCCCCATCTTGTCGTGCCAGAGAGAAAAGTGATCAATCTCGACGCCGCCGATGCTCAGCAGAATGCGTAGGACCTCCTTGCTCGTTGCCTTGAGCGCCAGAATGGGATAGAGGCTGGAACCGCCCTGCTCAATAAATGCGAAATGGATGGCAGCGACGTTCGCGATAGCCTGTATCGTAGTTTGCGAATAACTGTTCTGTAACGGAATTGCGGTCTGGTTGGTGATGGTCAGTAGTTGCGGGAAGGACGCGCCTAAGTCCGGATTAGTCGTGCTGCGGTATCGGAAATACCAACTGGTGTCGACGTTCAGACCTTGCAGGTTGGTGAGTCTGGGTTTGTTGACGGCGCCCATCGCCGTACTCGGCTGCAGTGTCTCGAACTGCGTGAAATCGATTGGCTGAGCGCCCTTTGACGTTAAGTAGGCGTTCAGAAAATCCCGATGGCTGATCTCATCGTCCGTGTTGTCGGAGATGTACTGGGACATGTCACCGTCGAGTTGCGAAAGCGCGTTCTTGTAAGCGGTGTTTCCCGGGTTTGGCTGATCGTTGTGGTCTACCGCGCCTCCCAGCTCATTGTATTGCTGCCACAGATCGGCCTCGATGAACTCAGCCGCGGCGGCAAAGCGGAGCAGCGCGGCGTCACCCTTGCTCAGCTTCTTGTCTGCCGCGAACAGCTTGCTGGCCGGAAGCGCCGCGCCAGCCGCTGCCACACCCCCAATGCCACGCAGAAACGAACGGCGCCTGACGACGCGCCGCCAGTTAGTGGTCAGTTGTTCTTCCGCCGATGGAGCCGGCTGACTGTGTGGTGTTACCGTAGAAAGGCGGTTCTCTTCTTTCATCGTTTACACTCCTGTATTACCTAAGATGATTTGTACGAAGTAACGCGCGTGACTCCGCCTAGGCCGCACCTAAGTTAGTGTGAGGCGACTAAGCAATAGACGAGTATTGTCCGAAAACATGTGACATGGCTGTAAACTAACTGTAAACTCCCGGATTTTAGAAACAAGTTATAAAGATGTGACGTTCGTGATGGAACACACGGTAACTTGAAGGCACGGTGAAGGAAAGCAGTCTCTCGCCAGCGTCTGTCGATTGTGACGGTTCTTCACGGCGGCGCATGCGGTGAGAGCCATGAGCTTCATTGCACCATCGTGGCTCCCGAAAGGTGGATGCTTTGCCGGGATTGTCCGCGCTCGGCTAACCTGTAGACCTTCCTTTCCGATTTTCTTTGGTTGTCCGATTGCGGATGGCTTGCGATGTTTCTTCCCGTGGTGTGCTTGCCCATGCCTGATGCTAAAGCTGCAGGAGGAACGTTTTGCAGCGGGTCGCAGGGAGCGAAGAGACAGATCGAGGACACATGACGCGTTTAGCATCGGCCGCCCTGTTAACCGGAGCCGGCATTGCATTGCTCACCCTTTCCACGCCCGCACACGCTTCGCTGGTGCTTACCCCGGCTGGCGTAGCCGACGGCTTCACTCTTACTACCTTCGTCAGCGGATATTTCGCTCAATATGGTCCGCTCGCGCAGGGGATAGCCCCGAACGGCAACGTGATTACCGGCAGTTTGATAGGCACCGGCATCGGTGGCTCCGTCGGGCCGTCGATAATGGTGTTCAAAGACGTGGACGGCCAGACGTTGAGCAATGCGTTGTTTTCGCCTTCGTACGCCTGCACAACTCTTAACTGTAATTTCGCCATGACGACGGCTGGCGGCAAGGTCTATGGTGCCCAAGCCCAAGGCGGCATCTACGAGCAGTTCAACAACGATGGCACGTTCAGCCCAATTCCGAACCTTGCGGCCGATGGTCTTCGTGACAATCTCGGCATGTGGGGCGACCCGGTCAATGGGCACATCATCACCACAAGCAATGAAGGGTTGGTGGACATAGACCCAGTGGCCGGCACATTTCGGGTGATCAACGCTTCGGTCTTTGGAGACGGCGTATCGGTTTCTCCGGACGGCAAGATCGTCTACGTTGAGGTTCTAGGAGAGATCAATGCCTACGACATCGCCACCGGAGCGTTGCTCAAGACATACGCTACCGGCTCTGCTCCGGACGGTACCGGCGTCATTAGCGGTGGCAAATTCAATGGTGACGTCGTCGTCAACGGCAATTTTGGGACGGTAGGCCTCCTGGATCCCACTACCGGCACGTTCGTCCTTATCGCTACTGGCGGCTCTCGTGGCGACTTCGTGTCGCCTGACTCGAACAACGGCAGTCTGTTCCTCTCGCAGAACGAGGCCGTTGACCGGCTGGCTTGCTCAGGGTGCTCTTTTTCCGGCCCGCCGCCGACGGTCCCCGAGCCGGCGAGTTTCGCGCTGTTTGGTACGGCGCTCGCGTCGCTCATTCTGATCCGCCGCCGCAAGGCCAACTAGCGGACCGGCCCAGTCATTTGGTAGTCGTCACCGGCTGGTACGGCCAGCATTCAGCGCGCAAGGGCTGCGCTGCAGCACGCAGAATCCATGGGTACTGTTGCCCGGAGCCAGCCCCGTGGGCCTTCGTGGCTGTGTTATGATCGCAGCCATGCCGAGCGGCTATATTCCGATTTTCATTTTTCTCGCCGTCGCGATCGCCTTCCCAGTGGTCACGATCCTCGCCGCCAAGCTGATCCGGCCCTCGGCGCCCTTTCAGGCGAAGCTTGAGGCCTACGAGTGCGGAATCAAAGCAGCGTCGGATTCGCGCGGGCGGTACACCGTGCGCTTTTACATCATCGCTATCCTGTTCGTGATTTTCGACGTGGAAACCATTTTCCTGTTTCCCTGGGCGGTGAAATACAGTAAGCTCGGCTGGTTCGGCGTGGCGGAAGTGGCCGTCTTTCTGGTGATTTTGATCGTCGGCTACATCTGGGCTTGGAAAAAGGGCGCGCTGGAGTGGGTGTAAAGCAGGTTCCAGGTGTTAGGTGTTAGCAACCTGGTTGGTGCGCTCTGAACTCACGGCGTGCCGCGGGCCTCTTTCACGATCTGGACCGGATCTGTGGATTGGACCAGGTGCAGCAAACTCTGAGTCCGTGCGTCGAAATTACTCCGCGTCAGTACCGCGTCACCCATGCAGGCGCTGCGCACTAACTGCTCGGTGATCCGCTCATTGAAGTGATAGATGTCGGCATATAGGGACATATTCGTGATGATATCGGCGCGATCCTGATAGTCGACGATGTCGTAGTTACGAAAACGCTCCGTTTGCTCGACCAGCCACTTTTTGAAGGCGAAGTAGACAGGGATCTGGCCGCGCTGCGCATAGTCGTGCCACACCAAAATAGAGTACGGCGGAAAAACGAAGTGAATCTTGACACTTTTGTTCCCATTAAGAAGTGGGAACATATTGGCTGCGAACGCAGACGTCATAGATTCGAGATTGAGATTGGACATTCCGAACGCGCGATTGATGGACCTCGGATCAATACCTTGCACGGCGTGGGAGGCCTCAAACTTCATCGTGTCCGGAAACTTCCAGGGCCAATCGGAGTCGAGCGTTTCCCCCTCTCTCAAGGGACCGCGAAGGGCGCGATAGCTCGCCAGAATCGAATCGAGAGATAGGAAGTACGGAAACTTGTCGAGAATCGAGTCATCGTAAAGGTAGGCGGGGAAGACGAAGTCGACTCCCAGGACAGGCTCTATGGCGCCACCAGAGAGCGAATTGTAGTCCATGGTAAGAATGGCCGTTTTGGCGCCCGGGTGCTGGAGGACCAATCGCAGAGTCAGAGCTTCCTCATGAATGGAGGCGCCCGCCATACAAAGGTTCACGGTCTTACCGCCGCAGAGCCGCTCGACGGCGCTGTTGGGAATGTTCTGCAACATGGAAGTGCCGGCGAGAGCGATCTCGTATTTGGCAGTTCGGGCGAGACCAGGGACTGCAAAGCGCTGCAGGTAGCGGTTAAAGCGAGGACGCGCACCCAGCATCGGATGGTAAATCTGATAGGGATCCACAACCAGGGTGAAGGCGGCCGTACTTCCCATGAGAAGGCAGCTTAACGCCAGGAGCCACCAGCACCAGCGTATCCATCCGCGGCGGTTCTTGTTCCGGTTCATCTTAGAAGAACGCGTAGAGAAAATACGATGCCGAGGAAAATCGCAGCACGCAGATCGTTAACAGCGTCGCGCCCAGACAAGCCGTCCACACGCTGGGCTTCATGGTTCGAGCCAATACATAGCTATATGAGGGCACCGCGACCGCGAGTGCGGCAACCAGCAACGCGAGTCTTCCTAGATCGGCCTCCGGCGACCACGCATCCACAGGGTGGCGGAGGAGTGCCAGGCCGGATGTGTTCCACCACGCGGTCAGCGGGCTCCAGGGGAAAGCGGAGAACATCGCGCGATAGACGCGGAGAGAGGCCGGCAAATCCTTCGCGCGGAAGATCACCCAGCTCAGGCTGACAAACGCAAAGGTGAGCGCCCATCCTAAAACGTCCGGCATGTGCCGGCGGAGCCGCCGCCAGTACGCGCACGTGGCCAGCGCGATGCCGTGGAACAGGCCCCACACCACGAACGTCCAGCCAAGTCCATGCCAGAGTCCACAGACGAGCATGGTAATCACCGCATTCAGATAGGGGAAGATTTTCCATTTCGATCGCATGCCGGGCAAGGAATAGTAGACGTAATCGCGCAGCCAGTTGGAAAGCGAAATGTGCCAGCGCCGCCAGAATTCCTGAATCGAGGTGGAGCGATACGGCGCGCGGAAATTTTCCGGAATCCGCAAGTTGAGTAGATAAGCCACCCCGACGGCGATGTCGCAATATCCGCTGAAATCGTTGTAGAGCTGAAACGTGTAGGCTGCGGCGCCGAGCCATGCAGTTCCGGCGTCGAGGGCTCCAGTCGAATCGAACGCTTTGGCAACCAACGGGGCCAGGGGATCGGCGATCAACACTTTCTTGACGAGTCCGATGATGATGAGCGCCGAACCGCGCGCGAGGTAGCGTGGGATCAAACGGCGCCGGCGAACGCTATCGAATTGCGGGATCATTTCGCGATGGCGCAGGATCGGACCGGAGAGCAGGTGAGGGAAAAACGTAACGAACAAGGCGTAATCACCAAGGCTAGACGGGCTGTCTTGGCCGCGGTACGTGTCCACCAGATATGAGATTTGGGAAAACGTATAGAACGAGATGCCCAGCGGAAAGGTGAGACCGGAAAGCGCGGACCACCACGTTTGCCCGGAACCGAGCGCGCCGCCAAGCGCGACCTTGTATTTGAATACGGCCAACACCAGGAGGTTGGCGACAATCCCCAGAACCAGGTAGGCTTTGCGCCTTTGCCGGACCAGCAGGAGCGAGAGCGCGTAGTTAAACGAAATACTCGCCGGCAGCAGCCATAACGAGTGGGCGCGGTGGAAAGAGTAAAAGAAGAGGGAGGCTGCTACCAGCCACCAGGTGCCCACGCGCGGCGCTTTGGCGAGAAGGAAATAAACGGCGCACGCAGCCGGCAGGAATTCAAAAATGAACTCGTAGCTGTTAAAGAACATCGCATCCGAAGGGTCTTGCGCAGATTGAGGATAGCATGCCGCCGCGATCGCGCGCGGGTCTACACGCCCGCTGCCAGCAGCGCACCCCAGTGGAATCCGGCGCCGAACGCGGCAAATACCACCGGAACGCCGCTTTGGAATCCCCCACTGGCCTGCCATTCGGCGGCTGCGACGAAAAGCGAAGCCGAGGAGGTGTTTCCGTATTTGGCGATGTTGGAAAAGAAACGAGCCGCCGGGACACGCAGCGCGCGCGCCACGGCGTCCAGCAGATTCTGATTGGCCTGATGCATCAGGAACACCGGCACATTGGCAGCCGAAAGCTGGTTGCGTTCCAAAACTTCCGCAATCACACGGGGAAGTTTGCGGGAAGCATGCAGAATGACCGAGCGGCCATCCATGGACAGGATTCCGTCTGCCTGAAGCGCCAGGCTGCCGGCAAAAGCGCCATCGGAATGCAGGGCATGATCGACAATGCGGGCCGCGCCGCGTTCGGCATCGAGGAGACAGGCGCCCGCGCCATCGCCGAACAGGATCGCGATGTTGCGGTCGAGCGGTTCGCGCATCACCAGGCTCGACATTTTCTCCGCCGCGACAATCAGGATGACGGGATAACTTGCCGCCAGTGCATTGCCCACGACCATGCCGACGAGGCTCCCGGTGCTGGCGACCGGCACATCGAGCGCGGGTACTCCATCGAGAAGACCGAGCCGGTGCGCAACCACGCTGGCTACGCCCGGGAAGCGCCGCGGCTCCGAGCCGGTGGCGACAATGATCAACTGAACGTCCGAAGCCGCGCGCTCGGCCTGCGCCAGGCAATCCCGCGCCGCAAGCACCGCCAGATCCGCGACGCTATCATCTTCCCCCGCATAGCGCCGCTCAGCGATGCCGGAAGCCTGACTGATCCAGTCCGGGTCGCATCCCAGGCGCGCGGCTAACTCGGCGTTTGAAACGATCCTCGGCGGCACGTAGGCGCCGAACGCCTGGATGAAAGCCATGGCTAGGTCCGGCTGCTGACGTACGCTTCAATCCGTGCCAGCGATTCAAAGTGCCGTGGATTGAGGTCGGCATCCGGGATGCGAATATGAAAGGCCTCCTCAAGCGCGCCCACCACCTGCGGCAGGACGAAGGAATCGAGCAGCCCGGAATCGAATAGAGATTCGGTGGCGTCGGGCTCCCGGTTCTCGCTGGCGAATTGCTTGACAATCTCTAGAACCTTCGCGCGAATTTCGGTGTCCGTCATGGGCGATGTGCGAGCTTCACTCTTCCAATATACGATTGGATGCCGGCTCTCATCCGCCCGCGATGGCGCCCACGACCAGATACGGCTCAGCTCCGGTGGCGACGGCTTCGGGAAGCGGGGCGTCAGGTGACTCGTGAGACAGATCCTCCTGGCATGCGAAGAATCTCAGCCAGGGCCGGCGCTGTTGCGTGGTGTGATCGCGGATGGTCCCGGCCAGCATCGGATACTTCGCCTCGAGCGCGTCGAGCACCGTGCGGTGCGTCACCGGACCCGCGACCTGGAGTTGCACCTCGCCATCGACGTGCGCCAGCGTCCGCAGAGGGGCCGGAAGCACAACGCGGATCATGACAGCGTCTGCACCTCGACCGACAGCACGGCCGGAAGATCCCGCACAATGGGCGCCCATGTCTCCCCGGCGTCAGGCGATGCATACACCTGCCCGCCGGTGGTGCCGAAGTACACACCGCATTTGTCGAGCGAGTCGACGGCCATCGCATCGCGCAGCACGTTCACGTAGCAATTACTCTGCGGCAAGCCTTTGGTGAGCGGCTCCCACTCGTTCCCGCCCGTCCGGCTGCGGTACACGCGCAGTTTTCCTTCCAGCGGAAAGTGCTCGGAGTCGCTCTTGATGGGAACCACGTAGATGGTGTCGGGCTCGTGCGCATGAACGTCGATTGCGAACCCGAAGTCCGTGGGCAGGTTCCCGCTGACCTCTTGCCACAAATCGCCAGCATTTTCGGTGCGCAGCACATCCCAGTGTTTCTGCATGAAGAGCACACCCGGGCGCGACGGATGCATGGCGATGTGATGGACGCAGTGGCCGACCTCGGCAGTGGGATCGGGAATGTACTGGGAGCGAAGCCCCTGGTTGATCGGCTTCCACGTCTTGCCGGCGTCGTCAGTGCGAAAAGCGCCAGCCGCCGAAATGGCAATGAAGATCCGGCTGGAGTCGCTCGGATCCAGAATGATGGTGTGGAGACACATGCCGCCCGCGCCCGGCTGCCAGCGAGGCCCTGAGCCATGCCCGCGCAGTCCCGAGAGTTCTTCCCAGTTCTGCCCGCCGTCCTTCGAGAGGAACAGGGCCGCGTCTTCCACTCCGGCGTAGACTGTGTCCGGATCGGTGAGCGAGGGTTCCAGGTGCCAGACACGCTTGAACTCCCAGGGGTGCGGTGTACCGTCGTACCACTGGTGCGTGCCCGGCACGCCGTCGTATGTGAATTTGTTTCCCACGGTCTCCCACGTCTTACCACCGTCGTTTGATCGCTGGATCACTTGCCCGGACCAGCCGCTGGATTGCGATGCGTACAGCCGATTCGGGTCCGCCGGCGAGCCTTTCAAGTGATACATTTCCCAGCCGGCAAAGTGGGGACCGCTGACGTCCCATTGTTCACGCTTTCCATCGGACGTCAAAACGAACGCACCCTTGCGCGTGCCGACGAGTACTCGTACTTTGCTCATTGGTTGTCCTTTCTTTGAAAAAAAGCCGCAGGTCTTCCGCAAAAGGCGCGGTAGCCTGCGCTACAGGTGGAGTTGCTGTGACGATTGAGATCATTTTTGCACCGGCATCCATACTTCGATATCACCCATGCCGGTTTGCGGATTGAAACGCTCGCCGTAGCGTTCGAAAAATGCTGGTGCGCCAGGGGCGGGTTGTACGGGTTGATGGCCGGACGATGGAAACCACCTATGCCAGATGTTGTCGAGTGTGTGGCGTAGCTGGGACACATGCGCGCGATGTGCAAACACCGCGTATCGTTGCGCGGGTATCGTCGTATGGCTGACCTCCGGGGGAAGGCCGGAGACACTGGAAACCTCGACGCCACAAAGGTAATCGATGCCGTCGGAGACTGGAAAGCACAGGCCGTAATACACGTTGCCAGTCATATTGGGCAGCCTCCCGAAGGATACGAATCGCTGCCAAAGTGCGGGAATACTATCGAACTCTGCCATGGTGAAATGACCGCGTAGCCCAGCAATCAGCAGCGATTTTCCATTTTCGAAGCGCGGAGTTTCCACGGCGGCGGTTCCCTGTTGTTCCATAAGATGTGTTTCCAGTATTGTTGCGTGAGATATGGTTAGCCTTTCTTTTCCGCAAATTCTTTAAGCCAACTCGCGTTCGCGATCGCTTCGCTCGAGGCAAATTCCTCCAGTCCCATGATTTGGCGGATCTCGACCTCCGCGTCCTTGCCTTCGCCATGAGGAGCGGGAGCGCGCATGGCCCACTCCAACGCTTCCTGTTTCGACTTCACTTTGATGATCCAGAAGCCCCCGATGACCTCTTTAGTTTCGGCGAAGGGTCCGTCGATCACGGTCTTCTTACCTCCCGAAAACTGGATGCGAGCGCCTTTGGAAGTAGGCTGGAGTCCGGCGAGATCCACCAGCACACCAGCCTTAATGAGCTCCTCGTTATATTTGCCCATCGCCTGAATCAGCTCTTCGCTGGGCATCTTGCCTGCCTCAAACTCCTTACTTGCCTTGACGATCATCATGAATCGCATTTTTTATTCCCCTTATGGAATCGAATGACGAGCCGCGAAATCGACAGCGGCGTCTAATGCGGTGGCAGGGCCGGAATCTCAATCACCGGCCGGATTTCGACCGTTCCTTTGCGCGCTCCCGGAATCCTCGCGGCAATGCCAATCGCCTCGTCGAGATCCTTGGCATTGATCATGAAGAAGCCTCCCAGCTGCTCGCGCGTCTCGGCGAACGGACCATCGGTCACCAGCCGCTTGCCGTCGCGGATGCGGACACTGGTGGCGGTCGCGACTGGCTGCAATGGCGACGTGGAAAGGAACTGACCCTTGGAATTGAGATCATGGGCTAGCGCTGTCGACTCCACGTAACACTCCTGTCGCTCGGTCTGGTTCAGCGCTTTCTCGTCCAGGTAGATCAGCAGCATGTATTTCATTCGCGCTCCTGTATCAGTGAGTCGAACGGCGTGGGGCCAGATCGACACCGCGGGAACGGAAAAATTTACAATCAGATATGCCGTCCGACCCAGCCGCCGCCATTGAAGCAGTTTACCGCTCCGATTGGGGCCGGATTGTGGCGACTCTGATCCGCATGGTCGGCGATTTCGACTTGGCCGAAGAGGCTGTGCAGGAAGCGTTTACGGCTGCCGTGGATCAATGGCGTGCGTCCGGCGTCCCGGAGTCGCCGCGGGCGTGGATCGTCCAAACCGCACGAAATAAGGCGATTGACCGCATCCGGCGCAAAACACATTTCGAAGAGAAGGTTGTGCCGTATCTCACATTAGGATCGGATTCAGTCGTCAAACAACCAGATTTCGACGCCAGCGAGATCCCAGATGACCGCCTTCGCCTGATCTTCACCTGCTGTCACCCGGCGCTCGCACTGGATTCGCAGGTCGCCCTGACGCTCCGCACCCTCTGCGGCCTGGAAACCGACGAGATCGCGCGTGCTTTTCTCGTACCGTCCACGACCATGGCGCAGCGGCTGGTTCGCGCCAAGCGCAAAATTCGCGACGCAGGCATTCCTTACGCGGTTCCCGAGCTGACGGAAATGGCCGAGCGGCTCGAGGCTGTGCTGACCGCCATTTATCTGGTTTTCAACGAAGGCTACGCGGCCACTCGCGGCGGACCACTGGTAAGGACCGATCTCTGCGCGGAGGCCATCCGGTTGGGGCGCCTGGTCGTGACGTTGCTAGGTCCGCAACCTCCGGCCGAGGCCGCGGGACTTGTTGCCCTCATGCTGCTTCACGATGCTCGCCGCGACGCCCGTCTGGATGAGGCCGGCGATCTGGTTATTCTCGAGGAGCAGGACCGCACCCGCTGGAACCTGGCGCAGGTCATGGAGGCGTTGCCGCTGGTTGCCTACGCGATGCGTAGTGAGCCGGGTCCGTTTGCCTTGCAGGCCGCCATCGCGGCCGAGCATTGCCGCGCCGCACGGTCGGAAGATACCGATTGGGCCAATATCCTGCGGATTTACACGGAGTTGGAACGGCAGCAGCCGACTCCTATCGTCTCTCTGAATCGTGCGGTGGCGGTCGCCATGGCGGATGGGCCGGGGCAGGCTCTGGAGCTGATCGATGCCTTGGCCGACACCAACGATCTCGACAATTATCACTTGCTGCATGCCGCACGAGCCGATATGCTGCGACGTCTTGGGTCGGCCGAGGAAGCGGCGAAGAGCTACACGCGGGCACTCGCATTGGTAACCAATGACAGTGAGCGCCGATTTCTGGAGCGTCGCCTGCGGGAGATGAAGTCATTGGCCTAGACCGGAGAGGGAGTCGATGGACGCACAAGACTTTCGCCGCATTGCTTTGAGTCTGAAGGGTGTCAAGGAGAGCTCGCACATGGGCGCGCCCGATTTCCGCGTCGACGGCCGGATCTTTGCCACTCTCGCCTCGCAGAGCCAGGGCTACGGGAACCTGAAGCTCACGCTGGAGCAGCAGGCCGCATTTGTCGAGGAAATGCCAGAGGTTTTTTTGCCCATTGCAGGCGGATGGGGACGAATGGGCATGACTCACATCCGGCTGGCCGCCGCCAGTGAGGATGTTCTAGAGGGCGCGCTACGCACGGCCTGGAAATTAAGGGTGGAGGGAAACGCGAAGGCAACCCCCAAAAAAGCTCGCCACCCGAGCATCACGAAAAAATTCCGTCGCGCGTGATCGATCGATGTAGCGCGGGCTCACCCGTAGTGTGCGGGAACCCGCGGCCTTTCATTCCAGCCCCAACTCCCCCCGCACCTTCTTCGGCAGCTTCGCCGCCACCATCGAATAGGAATCCTTGATCAGCCGTTTCAGTTCCTTGGCCGGCAGCGCTTCCAGGCTCTCAAGCAACACCCACTTGTTGCGCGCCAGGTACGGCGCTGGAATCATGCCCTCGCGCTCAACTAACTCCGCGAATTCTTCAGGCGTGCACTTGAAGGAAACCGAGGTAGGGGTTCGATCCAATGCCGCAATCGCGAACATTTTCCTGCCGATGCGGAACAGCAGATTGTTTCCCCATTGGATATCTTCTGTCGCGTGCGGCAGCGACAAGCAATACCGCCGCAACGTCTCGATGTCCATCACCAGAACCGGCGCAGGCGGAGAATCTCCACGAACGCGATGTACAAGTTGATCACGCCGAGCCCGCTGACGGCGCCGCGAAAATATCCGCTGTCCCAATAGCCGCTATGGAGCAGGGAAGAGAAGAAGTTGTTGTCCCAGACTTCACCCACCCAGGGAAACACCAGAAGAAAGCAGCCCAGTTCGAGACAAAAGATGATCAGCAAAATGGCGGAGAGCTTCTGATACCAGTGATACACAGGGCGTATCCCGGCGGGCGCCGGCTCGGTGACCGTCGGGGTCGGTGGTTCTATCGGCATGTGCTCGCTTCGAGGGCAAACAGGTCGAGCTGCCCGTCATCCAGTGGAAACAGATACCGCGCGCGCACCGGCTCAAAGCTGGCGCGATGCAGCGGCGTCGGCCCGTATTCCTCGAGCGCCTTCAGATGCTCCGGCGTGTTATAGCCTTTGTGGCTCGCCAAACCGTACTGCGGATAAACCTCGTCCCACACACGCATGCAGGCGTCGCGCGTCACCTTCGCAATAATTGAGGCCGCGGCAATCGCCTGGCACCGGGCGTCTCCGTGGATGATTGGTTGTTGCGGAATCGAGAGATCCAGCGGCACGGCGTCGATCAATATGAAATCCGCCGCCGGCGACAGCTGCTCTACGGCTCGCTTCATGGCCAGCCGCGACGCCTGATAGATATTGATGCGATCGATCATGGCCGCATCCACCGCCGCCACCGCCCAAGAAACCGCGCGCTCGCGGATGCGCTCCGCCAGCACTTCCCGGCGCTCTGCCTCGAGCTGCTTACTGTCGTTGAGACCGCGAATGGGCCTGTCGGGAGACAAGATCACAGCGCCGGCAAAGACCGCGCCGAATAGCGATCCGCGTCCCACCTCGTCGACGCCTGCCACCGTCAGGAAGCCGCGCGCCCGCAACTCGCGCTCCAGCGTTCCCTCGCAGCGGAGCTTCGCGATTGGGTTTGCCGATGCCACGTGCGCGGCCACTCGCGGTTTACTCGCGTTCGCGGAGCCGCGCCGCCTTGCCCTTCAGGCTGCGCAGATAGTATAGTTTCGCGCGCCGCACCCGGCCGGTGCGCACCACGTCGATGTGATCGATCACCCGCGCGTGCAGCGGAAAAATGCGCTCCACGCCTTGTCCGAAACTCACCTTCCGGACCGTGATGCTTTCTCCCATGCCCGTATTCTTGCGGGCGATCACCGTGCCTTCGAACGCTTGCAGCCGTTCCTTGTCGCCTTCCTTGATCTTCACGTGCACGCGAATCGTGTCTCCCGGCCGGAACTCCGGGACCTCCGCCCGCTTATGTTTTTGGATGAATTTGGTCAACAACGGGTGATTCATGGTCGTAATCCCTTCAGTGTCCTTTATCGTACTTGAAATCCGCCTGCGCCGCCTGTTTCAGGTCGGGCCGCAAACGCGCGGTCTTTTCCAGTGCCGCTTGTTCCCGCCAGCGGCGGATCTGCTCATGGTTCCCACTCAACAAAACTTCCGGCACGCACCACCCGCGAAATTCCGCTGGCCTGGTGAACTGCGGGCAATCCAGCACGCCGCCATCCGCTCCAAACGATTCACGCACCGCCGAATCCGCGTTGCCCAGCACGCCCGGGATCAGCCTCGCGATCGCGTCGATCACCACCGCCGCCGCCAGTTCGCCTCCGCTGAGCACGTAATCGCCGATCGTCAATTCCTCATCCACCAGATGCTCCGCAACACGCTCGTCTACGCCCTCGTAGCGCCCACAGATCAGCAACAGTTCCGCTGCCTCACCCAGCCGCCGTGCCGCCGCCTGATCGAATTTTCTTCCTTGCGCCGAAAGCAAAATCACGCGCCGTGCCTCATCCTTTTCGCTCCGCACACGTTCCGGGAAGATCGTTTCCACCGCCGCGAACAGCGGCTCCGGCTTGAGCAGCATGCCTTCACCACCGCCGAATGGCCGGTCATCCACGGTTTTGTGCCGGTCCGCGGTCCAGTCCCGCAGGTTGTGAATCCGGATCTCGAGCTTCCCGTCCTGCTGCGCCCGCGCCACCACCCCATGCTCAAACGGCCCGTGAAAAAATTCGGGAAAAATGGTGACAACGTGAAACTTCACGAGCGGTTCAAATCCTTCAGTCCTTCCGGCAAATTCACTAGAATCCTTTTCGCTGCGGTGTCAATCTTCACGCAGATCGAGCGGGCGAACGGAATCAACAACTCTCCACCCACCTCCAGCAGTCCCGCGCCTCCCCCATCCTGCCATCCGGTCACCGTTCCCACCAGGCCGCCCGTGGCACGGTCACGCACCTCGCAGCCCATCAGATCCGAAAGATAATGCTCGCCCTGATCGAGCGCCAGCCGCTCCGCCATCGGAATCCGGACTTCGGTATGCTCCAGCAGCTCCGCCTGCGACATGGTATCCACGCCTTGGAGCTTGAAAAGCCACACGCGCAAGTGTTCGCGCACCGACTCCACCTGAAACCGCCCGGGGTCCAACGCCCGCCCGTCGCGGAATAGGAAAACTTCTTCTAATCGCTGGAATCGCTCCGGCTTACTGGTGAGCGCTACTGCGGCCAGCTCTCCATGGATACCCCACGCCCGTCCCAGCCTGGCGACGGTGACCCATTGATCCTCTGTCGGAAGGCTCACTCCAGAATTTCGAGCGTGAACCGCCGGTTGAGCTTCATCCCGGCGGCGCCGAGGATGGTGCGGATCGAGCGGGCAGTCCGGCCCTGCTTCCCGATCACTTTACCCAGGTCGCTGGGGGCCACGCGCAACTCCAAAACCGTTACCTGTTCACCCTCCACCACGTGCACACTGACCTCATCCGGGATGTCCACGAGAGCTTTCGCGATGTCTTCAATCAGCTGCTTCATCCCCGCGCCTCCTAAGCCCATTCTAAACGACGGCGCAAAACGAAGTGGCGAAAGGAGTTGCTAAACTTCCATTGGTACAGTTCCGAATCGCACAGTTTCCGGGTTTCAGGCGGCCGGTGTCGCAGCCGGGGCTGGGTGGTTCTTCACCAGCCGCTCCACCGTATGGGACATCTGCGCGCCGGCTTTTACCCAGTGCGTGATCCTCTCGTGTTTCAGGTCCACCGCCGCCGGATTAGTCCGCGGGTTATAGTGGCCCACCACTTCGATGTTCCGGCCATCCCGCGCTTTTTCCTTTTCGATCACCACCACCCGGTAGAACGGTTTCTTTTTAGCGCCGAATCGCGCCAGTCGAATCATTAACATGCTGACTTCTGACTCCTGTCTTTCTAAAATGCCGGTAATTTCAACTTGCCCAGCTTCTTTCCCAGAAATCCGCCGGAGAAACTCTTCATCATCTTACGCGCTTGCGAATACTGCTTCAGCAACTGGTTGACGTCCTGCACACTGGTTCCGCTGCCTTTGGCGATGCGCCGCCGCCGGCTGCCGTTGATAATCATGTGGTTCGCGCGCTCCCGCGGCGTCATGGAATCGATGATCGCGACCACGTTTGTAATCTCTTTTTCGTCGATTTTGACGTTCTTGAGATCTTTCATGATGCCCATATTCGGCATCATCCCTAGGATCGATTCCAGCGGGCCGAGCTTCCGAATTTGCCGGATCTGATCGCGGAAGTCCTCAAGTGTAAAGTCGTTTTCGATCAGCTTACGCTGCATCTCCACGGCTTGTTTCTTATCGATGGCCTCTTCCGCCTTCTCGATGAACGAGAGGACGTCGCCCATGCCCAGGATGCGCGAGGCCACGCGGTCCGGGTAAAACACTTCGAGCGCGTCGGACTTTTCTCCCACGCCCACAAACTTGAGCGGTTGGCCGGTTACCTGGCGGATGGAGAGCGCCGCGCCGCCGCGCGCATCGCCGTCCATCTTGGTCAGCACGATGCCCGTGATGCCCAAACGTTTGTGGAATTCGTCCGCGCTCTTCACCGCGTCCTGGCCGGTCATGGCGTCGGCCACGAACAGGATTTCGACCGGCGTCAGCATCTCGCGAAGCTGCTGCAATTCGGTCATGAGCTGGTCGTCAATGTGCAGCCGCCCGGCCGTATCGACGAGCAGCACATCGCGACCCGTATTGGCGGCTTCCTTGCGTGCGGACCGTGCCAGATCCGCCGGCGCCGTCTCTTCCGGCGTGCCCGTGTAAATCGGCTGGTTAATGTCGCGCGCCACGATGCGCAGTTGTTCCCGCGCCGCGGGCCGATATATGTCCACCGATACCAGCAGCGGCCGATGCCCATTTCTCGACAGCCACCGCGCGATCTTCCCGGTCGTTGTGGTTTTGCCGGATCCCTGCAACCCCACCATGAGAATCACGCTGGGCGGCTCGTTGGCGAAGCGTAACTTCGATTCGTGGCTGCCCAGGATCTTGATCATTTCATCGCGCACAATCGCGATGACCTGCTGCGAAGGCGAAAGCGCGGTCAGCACTTCCTCGCCCATGGCCTTCACTTTGATGGCCTCGATCAATTGCTTGACAACCCGGAAATTGACGTCGGCTTCGAGCAGCGCGACGCGGATCTCCCGCAGCGCGGACTCCATGTTTTCCGCCGTCAGCCGCCCTTCGCCGCGCAGGCTCTTGAATACCCGCTGCAGCTTTTCCGATAAGTTGTCGAACATGATCGCTTACGGAGTTTACAACCGGACACCAAGGCAAACTGGTGGCCAGGAATGATTTAGACATTATAGCGGATTTTGGGCAACAAGACTTCTTTTGCCCCGGAACTGCGCCCAGGCTGTTAGGGCGAATGGAGATGCTGCAAAACGTCTACCAATAGCCATAGGCATAGCAGCAACTCGCAGGCGATTGGGAGTAACCATGCATCTGCCGAGTCCTCGATTTTGGATTTTCTCCATGCAGTCCACAGTGCCGAGATCAGCAAAGACGTCGCTATCAACCAAACGACAAGGTCAGGGATGTGATTGGTTGACTTCGTTTGCGCGAGCAGGAGTTCTGGTGGAAGCAATCGCCAATGGTCAGGCGTGGTTCACGACCGAGGGCGCGATTCACAAACTGAAGGAACTGGCGAGCGCTCAAATGCAATCGGGATTAGACAGCCTGTTGCAAGAAATCCAGAGCGGCGATTATGCACTGAACTTGAACTGGTGGCCCGAGGGTGCACTGAACTACACGATCGGCCGGTATACCAGAAACGGTATGGCTGGACTAAAGGAAAAGCTCGCCCAGTTTCCCGCTGGCACGCACCTGGGCATAATCACCACCGTTGCCGAACGTGAGCGCCAGCGAGCGGAATTTGCCGAGGTAGAAAACGCAGCCGCGGCTGACGGTTTATTGCTGCAGATCCAAACACCCCGGTAGACAGCAAAGGGCCCGGAATATTCGAGCCCTCGCGGCAAATTCAACCCCTCGCGGCAAATTCAACCCACACTTCCCGGCTTTGCATTAGCTATACTCGTGGCGACACTTTACAGCCGGGCGGTCGCTGATCCCCTCATGTCCCCGCCTTTGCTGCGCAGCCCGCGAGGCCCCGATAGGTAATAGGCAGCCCCGTACCACAGCCTCGCCTCGCTATTGAACTTCAGCGGTTCCTCGCGAGGCCGTTGCGAACGGCGCCGCACTCACTACGTACACCGGAATCGATGTGAAAGCCCGTGTTGGATTCGACCGCAGCCCAATCACCGAAAATGTCCCGGACGAAGAGGAGAGCAGCAGCGTACCTGTCTGCCTGGCGCTTTTGGGGAACTGCGCCGGCAGTCCGAAGGCCGCGTGTCCGTTGGCGGGAATATTCAGCGGGGATTCCGCCACGATCTCCCCCGACGACAGCAGCAAAGTCGCGGAAAGCGTTTCCGCGGAGTTGCTGGCATTCACCACGGCAATGCTGGTGGCAAAGCCAGCGGTCATGTTGTGGAAGGGGATCAGAACCTGTGACGCCGGCGCGACGGCCAGTGCCGTAGCATCCTGATTGTCTCCGCCAGAGACCTTCAATGTGAAGATGGCGTATGCCAAAACACCTGGGCTAGCGATCAGCTCTCCAAAGCCCGCTGTCAGGTTGGCCGCAGTACCCGGCGTTTGCACGAAGACCGTAGCACCCGGCGCCAGTTGCAGGTTCTCGGTGGAAACCGCTTCCACCAGCGGCAGAGTCCAGGGTTGCGTATCTCCGGCGGCGTCGGTGCCCTGCAAGAATTGCAGCGATGCTGTGGTTGTGGTCCCTGTCGTGTTCGTGACGCCAATCGTGGTTTGCCATCCGCCGCCATCGACAATCTGCGGCATGAACAGCGTTTGCGAAGCCCCAAGATCCTGGATAGCGACGAGATCGATGAATGAGGTCTCATCGGTGCCCGCGGACGCGGTTCCGGTGAAACTAATCGTCACGCTTCCCGTGGCGGTGAAGGGACTGGTGGTGTACTGCTGAAAGCTCGTGGTCAGCGGGCTTTTGACGTCCAGAACATCGGCTCCGCCGACAAGCACCGAGAAGTCCAACTCCGTACAGCCGTAGTTGCAGCCGCCGTTGAGCGGCCGGCCGGCGGCGTAAAAAGTGATCTCGTAGCTGTGCCCGGCTTGGAATCCGCCCACCGTCTGGCTCACCGAGGCCGTCGCGACTTTCCCGGGAAGCGGCCCCACGCAGCAGCCGGATTGAATGAAGCCCACCTGGGTTCCGCCCGGCGTCGGAGCGTCATACGTTACAGCGGCGGTTTGCTGTTGGCACCCGCCTGCGGTAATTCCGGCGAATCCCGCATAAGTCCACCCTGCTCCTGCCGGAGAGAGTTCATGGCTCGGGCAGACGCCGACGTTCGGCGTCTCGAAAGAGGGATTCACAAACGCGGGCTGGGCGTTCGCCACGGGCGCTCCCAGCGCGATTATGAGCAGCGCGAGAAAACAAAAACGATTTGTCGGAATCATGCGTCGTACCTCATCCATCCAGAATCGACGCGCAGCATGGCGTCAGTAACAACGCGCGGATGAGCCGCAAAACACCTCATGCCACCCAAGGGGGAGCGTCGGGCCGGATATATCCGGCCCCTACGAAGCGCCGGCGTCGGGGCGAGGCACGCCTCGCCTTCAAACTCAGCGTTCCCGCCGCAACAGCAACACGCCGCCGATCAACGAGAAGATCCCGATCGCTACGGCGATCGCCATGCCCGCCCAAGAAACGGGGCTCCGCATATCCTCCGGAGATGCGTGAAGAAAAAAGTGATGGACTGCATGCCCGAGATGTAGCGTGACGAGTAGAACCGCAACACCGCTCATAAGGTTCAGAATTCGCATCGTCGCCTCCTCTACAACCCTTCTTCATGCCGCCGGAGAACCTCGCGAACTGCCTCGCTGGCCTCGAGATCGTCGGTGAGTTTCGGCGCCTTCGCGCCGGCGCCGAGCAAGGCTTCCACGGTGGCCGCATAGTCTCCGGTATCGCGGTGCCAACTATTTTCGGAGCCGTGCAGCGCGGAACCCAAGGCGGTCTGGCCATATTCGCAGTCGTTCCGTTCGAGCTGCGGGTGATACCGCAGAATCTCCCGGACCATCTCCGCGTTTCCGTGCCACGCCGCCCACGCGAGCGGCGTCAAGCCGTACTCGCCCTGTGCCTCGACGGGCCACCCCGCCTGCAGCATGAGACGCACCGCGCCTGTATTGTTGTTCTGCGCGGCATCCGGTAACCGGCGGCGGTCTTCATCCAGATTCGGACGGCTGGCGAGCATCGCGCGGAAAGTATCCTCGTCGCCGAGTTCAAATGCCTGCGCCAGTTTTACGTCCTCCGGACTGCGCTCCATCAGGAACCGAAAAACCTCCATATGGCCCAAGTCGCGGGCAATTTGGTGCGGCGTTCGGTCCTTCCCGAAGAGTTGAATGTAGACGGTGCCCTCGCTTCGCGGATCCTGTTTGGGAAAATAGGCGTCGGAGGCGCGCATCCGGATCGAGGTGGGATCGGCATCCAGGTGCCGGCGCACCAATTGCAGATCGCCTAAGGCCGCCGCCGTGAGGATGTCTGTGCGGCACCCGCGCGCCACCAGGTACCTTGCAATCTCCTGGCGGTCCCGCGGATAATGCCGCGCCTGTACCACGCGCAACATGTGCTGCGCCGGCGTGGATTCGTACAGCAGGTCGCGAGCATCCATCGTGGCGCCGTTTTCCAGCAGGTGTTCCGCGATCTCGATAGTGGCGGCGCAATGCAGCGGCGTCTGGCCGTTAACCCCTCGAGCGTCCACCATGCCGCGATCCGTCGAAACCAGCTCCCGCAGCTTATCGGGCATCCCCAGCCGCGCCGCTGCGTGTGCGTCCACCACGGCGCCGCGCTCTATTAGAAATGCCGCCATGGCGGGCGCGCACTCATCCAGAACGCCGACGCCCCCAGCCCACCATCGGCTTCGCGCGTTGATATCCGCGCCGGCCCGAAGCAGCACATCAATCGTCTTCCGGTCACTTCTTTGCACCGCTGCCAGCAGCGGCTGCATGCCGGAGTTGCCGTAGTTGGCCATCGGTTGGTTGATCTGAGCCTTCAGCTCGGAGTGGCTTTCGAGCAGGCGCGCGGTCTTGTCCGCATCGCTCGCGCATATCGCAGCCGATAGCATCTCACCGGGCGCGAGCAGGCGCGCCACGGATTCGACATGCTCCTTCAGCTTCGCCCAACTGGCAAAGCCGTATTCGCGGGCAATCAGGTGTTGTGCGTCGGCAAGTTTCGGACTTTCCGCCGCGGGGTTATCCGGCTGCAACTGGCGCAGCAGATCTTTGGCTTGTTTCTTGAGGTGTTCGAGGTTTGGCTTTTCGGGTAATTCGCGAGACATCACTCCTCCTTCTTTTGGCCCGATGTCCGCTATGACGGGCAGAAGTGAGGTTGATGTTCGGTACTGCTCAGCAGCTCAGGTGGGATCGTCCCTTCCCGCGGACGGGATGCACCCTGGATTGCAGCGTCCAGTATAGTCCAACCGCCTTGGAACGCGCAATCCTTGCCGGATGCCGCTACTTCCGCTGTTCGCTCGAAGGCGGCACCAGCCCCTTGATCCGCATGTAGGTCACCAGGTTGCCGTAGTGTTCCATGTCATGGGCGCTATTGAAGGCCAGGATCGTCAACTTGGTCTGATCGCGCCCAAAGAACTTGACGATTTCTGCGGCGTGGGCGTCCGTCATACCGTCGTAAGCTTTGTCGCAATAGGCAAAAGCGTCGCTTAGCGCTTTGACCAGGTCAGCCTTGGTTGTCTTGCTTTTCTCAATTCCCGGCGCCGGATTTTTCTCTCCCGTTGCAGCGGAACAGAACATGTACTGCGCGTCCGCCACGTGCCCTACGATCTGGCCGAAGCTGCGCACATCCGGAGTCGGCTTGAACGCGTAGTTCTCCTCCGGCATCTTTTCCGCGGCTCTGGCCACGTTGTTCTTGGCAATGTTGTAAATGCCCTTGATCCCTGCGCTGAGGGGATCGGCCGTGGACTGCGCATGCATCACCGCGCCGCTCAACGAAAGGCAAATAAGCAGACCGATAGTCTTCATGAAACCCTCCTGGGGCGTTCTATTGTACGCCAACCACAGGAGACGTTCGCAACAGGAATCGGTCTCGCTATGTTTGTGGGGGAACCACGCGCACGCTGCTGGCGGCCATCTTGCCCGTCCGGTCCATGCCCAGTTCGTAAATTACTTTCGTACCGGGCACCAGGTCGCTGGCTTGGCCTTCATTCAGCCGCGAAATGTGGAAGAAAATATCGCGGCCTCCACCGTCCGGGCGGAGAAATCCGAAGCCTTTCTCCTCAAAATAGGTCACCACGGACCCGGTTTCGGCCGCGGGCATCTCGCCATCCCCAGTCGCTGGTGCACCCCCGCCGGACATGGTCGGCCGGCCGGATTTGTCGCCAACGCCTTGCTTGATGAGCGCGAGGTCGTCCTCGGTCCAGTTCGCGACCGGCGCCGTCTCAGGCATCTTCAGGTTGGGATTCTTTTTGCGGGATTCTTCAAAGAGACGTTTTTGTCTGGCGTTCAAGGCAGATTATTCCTGGATGGCTACTGCGCTGCTACGGCCGGTGTGGCCGCCTTTTTGCGTCGCGAAGCGCGCTTCTCGGCAGGGGGCTGACGGTCGCTCTTCTTCAGCGAAGCAACCACCATGGGGGTGACAAACTTCTTCTCGCCGTGATCGTCAAACTTGATCACGATGCGTTCCTCATTAATCGACATCACGGTACCCAGACCGAAAATCGTATGCTCAACCTGGGCGCCCTGGTTATATGGATTGGCAGCCATATGGCTACGTTGTGCTCCTTTTTTAGTTTGTGTGTAAGGTGGGAGCGGCTAAAGACCAACCACCGGCGTGAGGGGGACTTAACACAACTAATCAGTAAATATCATAGCAGAAGCCCTTGATCCTGTCGAGGCACGCGTAACCGCAACTAACCGCTACATTCTCGATATGTTGACCTTCGTTGTAACGTAATTTTCAAATTAGCCCGCGCCTAATCACTCTATGAGGCCGTTTAACCCCTAAAAACGTCCGTTTGGCCACCACTGTGGCGTTTCCTTACATTTTCGGTTTATGATGGCCCAAACAGGGTTCGGGAGGTGGTCCGCACCTCCGGAAAGAAGACTAGTCTTTTATGAAAAAAGCCGCGTACGTCGTTACGTTAGCCGTGCTGTTTTCTTTCAGCATTTTCGCGCAAGCGGTTGGGAGCCTCTCTGGAACAGTGGTCGACCCCTCCGGTGCGGCGATTCCTGGAGCTAAAGTGCAACTGCTTCTCGCTGGCGGTAAATCGGCGGTGGCTTCCACGCAGACCGGACCGGCCGGCGAATTCCATTTTTCGAGCCTCGCAGCGCTCGCCTACGACATCCACGTCGAGACCACCGGCTTCGCTGCCGCAACCATAGCGAACCTCCATGTGGACCCTGCGCGCGACACCACCTTGCCCACCATCCGTCTCGAACTGTCCTCCACTAGCGTGGCTGTCGAAGTCAAGGAGGCGGTCCAAGCCGTCGAGACCACCAACGCGGAAGTGACCACCACCGTCACCACAGCCCAGATCGACAATCTCCCGGTCCTGGATCGTCAGGTCACCAACCTGTTTACCACGCAAGCGGGTGTAAGCGTCGGCAAGACCGCGACAAACATAAATGGGCTGCCCCCCTCGGTGACCAACCTGACCCTCGACGGCGTGAACATCCAGGACAACTTCATCCGTTCCAACGACCTCGACTATCTGCCTAACAAGCTCACCATCGATCAGATCTCGGAAATCTCGATCAATACTTCGAATGCCAACCCTGCACTAGGGCTGGGGGCGTCCCAGATCTCGCTCGTCACCAAATCGGGCACCAACGAATTCCATGGTGATGTCTATTGGTACAACCGCAACAGCGCGCTGTCGGCCAACGACTGGTTTAACAATCAAACTGGATCGGCGAAGCCGTTTCTGAACCTCAATCAGCTCGGTGGTTCGATCGGGGGTCCGATTATCAAGGACAAGCTGTTCTTTTATTTGAATTACGAAGCTTTCCGGCTGCGCCAGCAGTCGCTGACCATCAACCAGGTGCTCACGCCCAGCGCGCGCCAGGGGATTCTCACTTACCCGGGAGCGAGCGGCGCCACGCAAACGTTCAACATCCTGACGGCGCAGCATCTCTCGATCGATCCTACAATGCAGGCGATCCTCAACCAGGTGCCCACCACCATCAATTCCAATTTGACCGGTGACGGTTTGAACACCGGCGGGTACGCCTTTAATGCCGCGGCCAACGAGGACCGCGACAACGCCACCGGCCGAATTGACTACTATCTCTCGCAAAAGCACATCCTTGCCGGGAGCTACATTTTTAACCGCGACGACGTCGACCGGCCGACGATTGGCAGCTTCTATACCACTATTCCTCCGGTGACTAACGCTAACCACTCGAAGTTTCTGTCGGCGAGTTGGCGTTGGACGCCAACCCCCACACTAACCAACGAGCTGCGCGGCGGTTTCAACATAGCGCCAGGTAGTTTTGATGCCAAGCTGCCGCCGTACGTTATTGATAATGGTCCGTTTTCGCTTACGGGTCTAGATCCTCTGATTTTCAGTTCCCCTGTGAATACCTTCCAGCCGCAAGGCCGCGCTACCAATACCTACTCGTTGCAGGACAATGCGACGTGGACGCGTGGGAGGCACGTCATTTCTTTCGGCTATCAGTCGCAGTGGATAGGCATCACTCCGTATGACTACAACGGCGTCATTCCGATCTATGGCGTGGGGGAATCATCGAATAGTCCTTATGGCTTCGCGCCCGGATCCATTCCCGGCGCCAATGCTACCTTCACCAATACAGCCAATGACCTGCTCGCTGCCCTGGCCGGACTCGTTACTCAAGATCAGCAGATTTTCAACGTCACCAGCCGAACATCCGGTTACGTGAGCGCGGCGCCCAACAAGCGCCATTTCACTTTCAACACTTATTCCGGTTACGTTGCTGATAGCTGGAAGGCCCTCCGGCGCCTCACTGTTTCATTGGGGTTGCGGTACGACTACTACACCGTGCTTCACGAGACCGACTCACTGGATTTGCTGCCTGAGCTCATTAATAACAATCCCATTCTCACTGTTTTGTCCAACGCCACCACCACTTTTGCGGGCGGCCCGGTTGGTCCCCAGTTCTATAAACCGGACCACCACAATTTTGCGCCTAACGCCGGCTTCGCGTGGGACGTTTTTGGAAACGGAAAGACCGCGTTACGCGGCGGCTACAGCATGGCCTATGTCAATGACGACGCCATTGCCACTCTGGTGAACAACATCGATACCACCAACGGCGGCCTGTCAGCAACGATTGTGAACAACAATCTGACCAACATCGTGAACCAGGGTCTGCCTTCCATCACCGCACCGACCTTTCAGGTCCCGCGCACGTTTGCTGATAACTATGCAATTAACCCTGGCAATGCCCAGGGTATGCCCAATCCGAACCTGGTCAGCCCGTACGTCCAGCAATGGAGCTTTGGCGTCCAACATGAGCTGAAGGGCGGGTTTATCGTGGAGGGGCGTTACGTCGGGAATCACGCCGTTAAAGGCCTGCGGGCGATCGACTATAACCAGATCAACATTTATGCAGCCGGTTTTCTACAAGATTTTATACGCGCGCGCAACAACGGGTTTCTTTCCGCGGCCGCCGGCCAGGGTTTTAATCCCGCCTACACCGGTCCCGGCACCCAGCCGCTGACCGTATTCCCACAGCTCCCCTTCGGAGGTTTGCTAAACGTCCCCGTCATCGACCATTACATCCAGACCGGTGAAGCCGGCGAATTGGCGGCGATTTATCAGCAAAACGGGCTCAACGGAAATATCAATTTCTTTCCCAACCCGTATACCAACGGCGCCAACGTCGTCACCAACTACTCCAGCTCAACCTACAACGGCCTGCAACTGGACGTCCGTAAGCGAACCGCCTCGGGCGTGCAGTTCCAATTCAATTACACGTTTTCCAAGGCGCTCGGCGATTCAGAGGGAACGGGCGCCGAGCGATTCCAGCCTTTCCTTGACCTCAATAACGGCCACATCGAGAAAGGCCCGCTGCCGTTCGATCTGCGCAACGTTTTTCACGGCAACTTCTTCTACCCCATTCCCATGGATAACGGTCACCGCTTTGCCTATGCGCCCCTCAACCGTTTCATGAGCGGATGGGGTGTCAGCAGCATCATCACCTACGAGTCAGGCAGCAACTTTTCGATATTGTCCGCGCTGGCAACGGTCAACCGGGCCGGAATCAATCGCTCCGGATTGAACACCGCCAACAGCTTGTTGAGCAAGAGTCAATTAAACAACGACGTTGGCTTCTTCATGACTGGCAACGGACCCATGTTCGTTAATCCCGCGGTTATCAATTCCGGCGGGTTCGGCGTCTCACCTCCGGGCGAGGCCCCCTTCACAGGACAGATCTTCTTCAACCCGGACCCGGGAACGCTGGGAACGCTCCAGCGCAATATGTTTAACGGACCCTGGGACTTCAACTGCGACTTCAGCATTCACAAGAACACCAAGATCACCGAACGGCAAAGCATCGAGTTTCGTGCCGACTTCTACAACATCTTCAACCACCCTGCGTTTACACCGGGCGACGAATTCGACACGCAAAACTACGGCCCAGCGACCCTTAACTCGTTCAACGTAAATCAACCGAACTTCGGCAAGATTGCAACTGAATTCAACGCGTCGCGCGTCATCCAGTTCGGACTGTATTACCGGTTCTGATAGCAAGGCCGGGCAATGCCCGGCCACTACACGGTGCACCGTAGGGCAGATCCACGCCTCGGGCTGCACGAAGGAAGTGTGCGTACTGAGAGTTCAGGATCGCTTGTAGATTTGGCCGCGGAACCCGATGGCGACAACGCAGATATTTTTGGATTCGGAATCCGCAGTGAATAGAACGCGCATGTTGCCCACGCGGGATTTTCGAACGCCGGCGCGTTCTTTCAATGGAGCGACAAGCGGGGATCGAACGGGTCGTTGGCCAACTGGTGAAGCCGCGCTCGGATTCGCCGTTCCATTACACGATCGATCCGATCAAGCGTCTTCTCGGCCTCGTGCGTGAGGCTGACGCGAAAGTTCACCGGCGGCGTTCCTGCTCGTATTCCTCCAGAGACTTCACGCGGCCCGCGGCCATGTCGGCCAAGCCGCGGTCGAGCGATTCTAGCGTTTCCGCATCAAGGCTCTCGTCTTCAGGCTCGACGGCCGAGCGCAGATCGTCAATGAATTGCCGCACCTCCACCAGGCTCCGTTCCGGCAGTTGCTCCACGAGTTGATGAAGCTCCTCCTTAACCGTCATCTGCGCCCTCCCACACAGGTCAATTACGATCATAACAGCCTCACCTCCCGCCCCTTCGCACGTCTCAACTGTGTGCCCCAGTCCGATGCAGAATTCCCGGCGTTGTATGCCCCTTTCCATCTTTGATATAGTTGTCTCGTTTCACAGCCAAATCATCGCAACAGATTCCAACCTTGGATTGAACGAAAGGAAGGTATTGCGTGAGTTCCAAGAAATATCCTGACGCGCCCGAAAAGCCCAAAAACGGCTTCTCCCGCCGCGGCTTTATTCGTGGCGTGGGCATCGGTTCCGGCGCACTGGGCACGGTCGGCCTTCTGGTGGAGACCCCGGCCGAAGCGGCTCCCGCCGCAGGCGTAGCCGGTCCGGGAGAAGTGCCGGTCACTCTCCAGATCAACGGCAAGCCCGTCAAGCTGAACATCGAGCCGCGCGTCACCCTGGTCGACGCGCTGCGCAATTACCTTGATTTCACCGGTGCCAAAAAGGTCTGCGACCGCGCCACTTGTGGCGCCTGCACCGTCATTATGGACGGCAAGGTGGTGTACAGCTGCACCGTGCTGGCCATCGATGCGCAGGGCAAAGATATCCAGACCATCGAGGGCATCTCCCAAAATGGCAAGCTGCATCCGGTTTCAGCGGCATTCGTCAACCACGACGCGCAACAGTGCGGATACTGTACGCCGGGATTCGTGATGGCGGTGAAGGGCTATCTCGACAAACACCCCAATCCGACGTATGAAGACGTACAGAAAGGCCTGGGCGGCAATCTTTGCCGCTGCGGAACCTATGTGGGTGTCCGCAAGGCAGTGCTCGAAGCCGCCAAGGAAATGAAGGGAGGGCACAATGCCTGACACGCCGAATACGCCGAACTACGCTTGGCCTGACATGGAAAAACGGCGCGTGATGGGCAAGCCCACCAAGCGCCTGGACGGCCCGATGAAATCCAGCGGGCGCGCCAAGTACGCCTCCGACTACAAACAGGATGGTTTGCTCTACGGCGCGCTGCTCACCTCGCCGCACGCCCACGCGCGTGTCACCAGCATCGACACGAGCGAGGCGGAGAAGCTGTCCGGTGTGACTGCGGTCCACACGATCGCTTCAGCCGGAATGGAGCTGATGTGGCGAGGCCAGGAAGTCGCCTCCGTGGCCGCGGAGACCGAAGAAATCGCCAAGGATGCCACGCGCAAGATCAAGGTGCAGTATGAAGTCCTGCCGCACCTGGTGCGCGAAGACGACCTGGCCAAGGCCGGGGCGCGTGCCAAGCCGGCGGGAGAACAGGTAAAGGGCGATCCCGACAAGGCATTTCAGGAAGCGGATGCGGTTGTGGAACAGCATTACGGCATCCCCGTGATTACGCACTGCTGCCTCGAGCCGCACGGCAATGCCATCGAGTGGAAGGGCGATCACGTGAATCTCTACCCCTCCACGCAGAATGTTTCCGGCATCGGCGGCGACTTGTCCAACAATCTCAAAATTCCCGCTCCCAACGTGCACGTGCAAATGCAATACATCGGCGGCGGATTCGGCAGCAAGTTCTCCGCGGATTTGTGGGGGCTGGAGGCCGCGCGTCTGTCGAAAGCCAGCGGCGGCCGGCCGGTCAAGCTGTTCCTCGATCGTCCAACTGAGTTGATGATCGCGGGCAACCGGCCGTCAGGTTACGCGAATGTGAAAATCGCGGGGAAAAAGGACGGCACCATCACCGCGTGGCAGTCGGAATCCTGGTCGACCGGCGGCATTGGCGGCGGAGGCAGCCCGCCCATTCCATACGTCTTCGACGGTATTCCGAACCAGCGCAAGAACCACACTGCGGTTTCGACCAACTGTGGCGGCGTTCGCGCCTGGCGCGCCCCGAACCATCAGCAGGCTTGCTACTTGACTGACACGGCCATCGAAGATCTGGCGGCAAAGCTGAACCTCGATCCGCTGGTCGTATTTGAAAAGAACCTGGGGTTGACGCCGCGCGCTGATGTTTACCGCGCGCAACTGCAGAAAGGTGCGGAACTGATCGATTGGCAGAAGCTGTGGCATCCGCGCGGCCAGTCGGGCCCGGGTTCGATTAAGCGCGGCCTGGGCGTGGCTATGAGTACCTGGGGAGGCGGCGGCCACAACAGCCAGTGCCGCACCAACATTCATCCCGATGGCACAGTGGAAGTCGAGCTGTGCACGCAGGATCTCGGCACAGGGACGCGCACCATCATCACGATGGTTGCGGCGGAAACTCTCGGGCTGCCGCTCGGCGCGGTAGCGCTCAAAATCGGTGACAGTTCGCTACCGCCTTCGGGAGCATCGGGCGGGTCGACCACGGTTGGCGGCGTTTCTTCCTCCTCCCGTAAGTCGGCGGTTAACGCGTTAGCGAAACTGTTTGACGCCGTGGCGCCGTCGCTTGGAACCACACCCGATCAACTCGCAGCGGTCGACGGGCGCGTCCAGGTGAAGAATGATCCGTCAAAGAGCCTCACCTGGAAGGCCGCGTGCCAGAAGCTGGGCGTCAAGGGAATCTCCGAAATGGGGGAGAACAACCAGCGCAACCCGGGCGGGCTGAACTCGAGCGGCGTGGGCGGTGTGCAAATGGCCGACGTCTCGGTCGATACCGAGACCGGCATTGTCAAAATCAACAAGGCAGTTGCTGTGCAGGACATCGGCCTTGTGATCAATCCCACGACAGCCGAGAGCCAGATTCACGGCGGCTGCATCATGGGGATCTGCGCGGCCCTGTTTGAAGAGCGCGTCATGGATCAGCAGACAGGGTACATGCTGAATCCCGACATGGAGTTCAATAAACTGGCCGGTATCGGCGATATCGGCGAAATCATCGTGCATCTGGACATCACACCCGAGCACGACAAGCGCGGTCCGGTGGGCTTGGGTGAGCCGGCGGCCATCGCTCTCATCACGGCGATCGCCAACGCTACGGCCAACGCCATCGGCGTGCGAGTTCCTGAAATTCCGCTAACGCCCAACCGGGTTCTGGCGGCGCTCGAAAGGAGGAATGCATAATGCAAGCCTTCGAATATGCAAATCCGGCAAGTTTACAGGAAGCTCTCGGCCAATTGGGCAATAAGTGGGGTGAAGCCGATGTGCTGGCTGGCGGGACCGATCAGCTCAGCCTTATGAAAGAATACCTCGCCACTCCCAAGCGCCTGGTGAACATCAAGAACATCAAAGAACTGGGCGGCATTCAAAACTCCAAGACTGGGCTGCGTATCGGCGCTACGGTGACATTGGAGGAGCTGGCGGAAAACGCCGAAGTGCGCAAGGCGTTCCCGGCTCTGGCGGAGGCGGCGCGCGGTGTATCGAGTCCGCAGATCCGCAACATGGGAACGGTGGGCGGTGATCTGTGCCAGCGGCCGCGCTGCTGGTACTTCCGCCAGGGATTCGGCGTGCTCGCCACTAAGGACGGGCAGGCTTTGGTTCCGAACGGCGAAAACCGCTATCACGCGATTCTGGACAACGAGGGCCCGGCGTATTTTGTCAGCGCGTCGAGCCTTGGGCCGGCGCTTGTGGCGCTCGGAGCGAAAGTTCGTTTAGCTTCCGCCTCGGGGCATCGCGAAGTAGCGGCTGCGAAGTTTTTCGTGAAGCCGGCGAACGAGAATGCACGGGAAATCGCTCTGCTTCCGAACGAGATCCTGACCGAGATCATCGTGCCGCACGAGGGTACGAAGAACGCGACTTACGAAGTGCGCCAGAAGGAGGCGCTCGACTGGCCGCTGGCCACCGCGTCAGTGGCGCTGAAAATGAAGGGCAGCACGGTAGTTTCGGCGCGGATTGTTCTGGGCCACGTAGCGCCCACGCCCTGGGCTGCCACACAAGCGGATCAGGCGCTGGCGGGAAAGGCCATTACGGCCGAAAGTGCCGAAGAAGCCGCGAAAGCCGCGCTCGCCGACGCTAAGCCATTGAGCCAGAATGGTTACAAGGTGCAACTGGCTCGCGTGGCTGTGAAGCGGGCGTTGCTCGAAGCTGTAAAAGCTTGAGGAGTAAGTAGATGCCGCAAACGAGTGGCGAACGCGCCGGATTGACCAATATCGGCGAGGATCGCTGCAAGAACCTGCGCTGGAAGGGCTTATACATCGAGGCCGCCTGGGACCCCACGGTTCCGCACGGCAACGACCGGGCCTTCTGGTGCCAGCACACATATAATTGCTTGGGGCCGGACAACAAGCTCGCGGACGATTACGAGTGCAATCCGGCCCGCCAGTGTTACGACGCACTGTAAGTTCGAAGTCGGCAGCGACTAATTAACGTGTTGCTGCGTCTAACGGGTGTATACTCTTTTTTTGAGGAGCGTGGGGGAATGAAGAAAGTTTTGTGGGCCGGGCTGGCGATTTCCCTGGCGGCGTCTTTGAGTTTTGCCGGTGGTCTCCCATCTGGAAGTATCTACGGCAATTACGTAGAAGCCCGTACGGCCGATGTCTACACGGGTCCCTGCTTCGCCAACTCCGAAGTCGGATTGACGGGTCAACTTGCCGTTTTTGGCTGGAAGGTGACCAAGGGTACGTGGAATGGAGTCGCTCTGGATGATCTGGGGGTTGTGGGTGTGATTCGCGCTTCCTCCACTCTAGGTGATGTTTATCACACAGCATACCCGGTGAAGGCGGTGCTGATTGTGGATGAGCGCGCCAACCCCGAGCAACGCCTGGCATTACAAAGCTTTGCCAAGCGCATGGGCGGCGACCTGTTGCAGGACGTGGTTCGCGTGGATTATCAGCCCATAGACATGAGTTTCGCCAATGGAGATCTGCACAGCATGAAAGCGACGCTGACTGCAGGAAACCTGGCGAAGATTGAGACCCGCGCTCTCAGCGAGAACGATCATATCTGCCGCAACGAAGAAGTCTGGTACCGGCCTCTGACGAAAGTGGAGCATGCGATGCCCGCATTCGCAATTGCGCACACTTTCAAGGGGCAGGGCCTGGGCGAACAATGGAGCAGCCCCGACAAGCGCAGCGCTTTCGTGGCCAGCTTCACGGCGCCGTCCGAATAATCAGAATCTGCCACTGCTGTTCCTTCTCGACCCGGCGAGGTCCAAACTCGCCGGGTTTTCATTTTAGAGAAACTTGACATTCCTCGACTCTGCGAATCACGCTGGTGTTATGAAGCGCTCGTCGTACGTTCCGAGCAGAGAGCTGGGCAAGAAGCTTTCCGCTCCGACAACGCCCGGACTTGCACCACACGAAGCGTTAAACAAATCAGAATCGCGCCGCTATCGCACATTCGAGGTGCCGCCTGAAGCAGGAGTCATTCTCGCATCCCGCATTCAGCAGGTAATCGATGAGGATGAGAATGATATCTTCACGACACAGTTAGCGCTCGATTTCACGTTTGATGAGCTTGACGACAAAGACGGTCAACAACACCAACGCACCACCCCGGATAACGATCCACTCCGCGATTGAAAACAAATCCTGGCCGGGCGAGATCATTTCACCTCCTTTCGATCATTCGAACTAGCAGCCGAAAGTAGTGGTCGAACACGAAGGAAGAACAAAATGGTGGCAGCGGCGGCCGACGTTGTCAACGACAAACTTGGGTTGCTGCAACCTTATGCAACAGATATATTTGCTTTATTGTCATATATTTATGAGCTGCTTTCTGTGAAAGTCCTGTGGATAAATCAAACCGATTATCGCTTGGTTAAAAAGGTGACGCGCTCACCGCTGTTCGAACGCGGTCGCAGTCAATACGGGTCGAACGTGCGGTCCACGTAGATCCAGATCACGCGCGAGAGGCGCACGACGAAGGGCACGAGCGGCAGGTACGCCAAGAATGCGCCTATAATGGCTGCTCCGAACGACCAATGCGCGAGCCGCCAGAGAATCATGACGAGCGCGAGGACGGGCGGGATCGAGAGCAAGTAGCTGACGTACATGGCGCCAATGTAGTAACCCTGCTCGCGATTGAATTGCAATCCGCAGGAGGGGCACGCCTCGTGCATGGCGAGCCAGCCGCGAAAGATGCGGCCTTTCCGGCATCGTGGGCAGAGGTGACGGAATATGCCCTGGAGCGCCGACATCGACTCTATCATAGTCGACGGGCGGTGTTACAGTGAGAGCACCATGAGAGCGGTGCATTTCAAATCACGAACGGCGGCGATCCTCTCTGCGCTGTATCTGCTGCCGGGCCTCTGGATCATCGTCTCGACGTACACGTGCGGCAGCGCATTTTGCGACCTTCCCGCGATCGTGTATTCAGCGCTGCCGGTTCCGTTTCTGAAGTTGTTTTACATGATAGGCGGGCTCTTGAACGGAGTCAGTTGGTGGGAAGCGGCGTGGCCCATGCCGGGAGCGATTCTGGCGGCTGTTTCACTTGTGTGCAATGCAGCGACGATCTATTTTGTTGTATTGCTCATCGGAAGAATTTTCAGACGAAAGGTCACGACCCAGCCTTGAACTTCTGCTTGGCGATCTTCACGAGCTCTGCGTGGGGGTGGGTGCGATAGAAGGGGTCCAGCGGAAAGCAGCCGGAGACCAGACCGTTGCGCGGGCCTGTGGTGCAGTCGCTGAAGGTGCGGCAGAGGCGCTTGGAGTCGAGGGGCGCTCCGCGGAGCACGTCGTGTACGAAATCGGGGTAGGCGAGCACCATGCGGCCGAGGCCTACCAAATCCACCTGTCCCGTTCGCACGTAGTGCTGTGCCACGTTCGGCAGCCACTCCTGCAAATAGCTGTAGCCGGTTCCGACAATCGTGAGTTGCGGGTAACGCGATTTGATCCGGCTGGTCGCCTGGATCAGCCGCGACACGCCGGCGAGCGGATCCTCGGGCGGTTCGTAACCGTCGGTAGGCGGAAACAGCGCAGGGCGCTGGATGTGCGGGTTGTAATACGGACTGCCGGCCGAGATACAGAGCAGCCGGATTCCGAGGCGGTCGAGCAAGTCCAGGAATTGATAGGTCTCAGTGAGATCGATTTCCCGCGGGTTAGCCGCGTCGGCGCCGAAGGCGTAATCGTACGGGCCGGCAAAACTCTCGGGTTCGCCGCGACGATCGATTCCCATGCGAAAGGGAATCAGGTCGAAGGCGCTCAAGCGAACTCCGATGAGCAGGCCGGGCGCATCGCGGCGGATGCCCTCGACCGCTTCGCGCAGAAAGCGCGTGCGATTCTCAAAGCTACCGCCATATTTGCCTGGGCGCGTTCTGGCGCTAAGGAATTCGTGCCCGAGGTAACCGTGGCAATGTTTGATATCGACGAAAGCGAAACCTGCGCTCTGGGCGCGAACCGCAGCTTTGACGAAATCCTCGATGATCTGTTCGATTTGCGCGTCGGTCAAGCAGGGATAGTCGGGCGCGATGCCGAACTTCCGATCGAGCAGCGGATGATGATAGAGGATGCAGGGTTCCAAGCGGTCCTTGCGATTGGGCCGGCTGAAGCGGCCGGAATGCGTCAACTGCAAACCAACCAGCAGGTCACGGCTCCCGCCGTATCGCTCCTCGTGCGCGGACACTAGAACGCGGCGCAATTCGGCGAGGGATGAAGCGGTGTGATCCGCCGAGAGCAACTGGTTGGGATTGGCGCGGCCATCGTGACGCACGGCCACGGCCTCGCCGCCCCAGATCAGCTTGGCGCCGCTCTCACCGAAATTCCGCCAGCGGCGGACGGTGAGATCTGACGGCTTGCCGTCTTCGGTGCCATCCCAACCTTCCATCGGCAGGATGCAGAAGCGATTGCCGATGCGAAAATCTTCGAGATCATAAGGCTGATTGAGAGGCGAGGAGTCTCCTGTGCTTAACTCGCGATTGAACCCGAGTGTGAGGCCGAGCTGCGCGAGATGGGCGCCGAATTCGTCTGCGCTTTTGAGCGCAGCGACGCGACGGTAGTGAGTTGGAGGGGAGCCTGCCATGATTCAGGCCCGACACGGCGCCGTGGCTGACGCGGGGGAAGGGCGAAAGCGGGATTCCTGGATTTGCGCGGACACTGAAGAAAGTATATCCGCAAGCGCTAGGGCCGCGCCTTCAAAAGGGTGCAGCATCCTCACGGAAGCCCGACGCGGCGGATCAAGTCCTGAAACCTGGCGTCGGCGCGCAAACTATCGAAGCAGGGCAGAGTTTTAAGCTCGGTCATACCTTCACGCTCGCGATACGCCTGTTCGAGATACTGTCGGGCGAGTTCCGTCTCGCCTGCATTTGCACAGGTCTCCGCGACCGTCCATGCTTTAACCTGTTCGTGTTTGGATGCTGCCACCAACTCGTCCGCGCTTATCTTGAAAATTCCTCGCATGCCGGATTGCTTGTACGCATTTCGGAGCGCCGCCAGTTGATCAGGAGTGGCGCCCCACAACGTCTGTGCTTTCATCCACTCCTCGAAAGCCCGTGCGGGCAGCCCCTTGTCGCGGTAATTCATGGCGAGATATTGATGAGCCACTGCGAGATCGGGGTACAACTCCAGGATTCGATGCAACTGCTTGATCGCCTGGTCATATTCGCGAGCAAGGTTGAGCTGATATGCGATCGCGATATTCGTCGTCTGCCCGAGCGGATCAAAGGTCCGCGCCTTTCGCAATTCCGCGAGCGCTCTTTCCTTTTCGTGCCGCACAATCAACAAGCCGGCATAGTACATGTGAACAGGTGCATAACTGGGGTTTAATTCAATACTCCGCTCGTACTCGGATTCCGCGGCCTGCCAGTTCCAGTCGTAGAGGAATAGTACGCCCCCCAGTGTGGCGTGAGCTTCCGCAAGACTGTCATCGAGGGAAATGGCTTTCGCGGCAGCTTCCTTGGCCTTGGGAAAAGCGTCGGTCGCAGGAAGTGCGCCGAAAATGCTGAGGTGAGCGTAACAGTCGGCGAGCCCTGCATAGGCCGCGGCGTAATCCGGAGCCTTCCGGATAGCCTCTTTGAAATATTCGATGCCCGTCTCGCATCCACCGTCTGACAGTTTGTTCCAGTAGTAGCGGCCCTTCAGATAGGCTTCCTGCGCCTCGGGAGCAACCTGCGGGGCGTGTGCCAGATATGTTTTTTCCTGCGGACTCAGCTTCACCCGGATGGCGTCTGCGATATCGCGAGTAATCTCGGATTGCAGGCGGAGGACATCGCGCCAATCGCGCTCATAGGATTCAGCCCAAATGTGGGTGTCGGTTCGCGAGTTGATGAGCTGCACCGTGATCCGGACACGCTCTCCCGAACGCAAGATGGTGCCTTCGACCACCGCATCGGCTCCCAACTGACGATGAATCTCCGACATCGGCTTCTTGGCGCCCTTGTATTGGAGCACCGAGCTTCGCGAGATTACATGCAGCGCGCCGATCTTCGCCAACGTGGTGATCAGTTCGTCCGTCATGCCGTCAGCGAAATAGTCCTCCTGCGGATCATGCGAAAGATTCTCCAGAGGGAGAACGGCCACGGTTCGGATCTGGTTCGAAGGCCATAACCCGTTCCATGGCCGGCTCAGCCACAATCCGGCCGCCAGAAGAAGAGCAACACCGACTACGACGGCGAGGGCCAACCGGCGGCTCCGGGCCGGCGCAGCCTGGATTTCTGTTGCTAAGCTTGGCTGGGCGGTTCCGGCAACCGCTGATGCCGTCTCACCAGCCGGCACAGATCCGTTGACCATGTCCGCGACACCGACGAAACGGTAGCCCCGGCGCGGCAGAGTCTCGACATAGCGCGGACTCTCAGCCGAATCACCTAAGACGTCGCGGATACGGTTGACCGCTTTGGTCAGACCGTGATCGAAGTCGACGAAGGTGCCATCCGGCCAGAGTTTCTGCCGAAGTTCTTCCCGCGTCACCACCTCGCCGGGCTTTTCCAGAAGTGCCGCCAGGACCTGAAACGGCTGCTCCGCTATTTTCAGCTTGATGCCGCGTTTTCGAATTTCGCCGGCGCGCAAGTTGACTTCGAATTCTCCGAAGCGCATCTGGGTTGATTCCGGCATGGCGCAAGCTGGATCTCGACGAGTTTAGCACCAGGGCCCGACGGAAGCTAACAATAAGACCCGTACGCGATTCGGCTTGAGTATTCCATCCCATTTGCTTTCATAAGCTTGCCCAGGGACCTGAAAGGGACCCATTCAGGACCCGCCATCCATTGTCTCCTTAACCGGCGCAGCCGAGAATCAGCCTCACTTCGATCGTGAGGTTCGCCATCGTGAACAGATCGCTCAGGCTTTTGATCCTTGTAGCCGTCTCGGTACCGGCCGGATGCCTCAGGCTGGATGCGCGCATGCGGCCACCAGAAATGGAACTGACCATCAGGGTCATTAACGTCGCTCAAGTACCCACTGCCACGCTGGCTGCCGCCGAAAATGACGCGAGCTATATCTTTCGCGGCGCGGGAGTCGGCATCTCATGGCTGGATTGCACACACGCCGGTAACCCCAGATGTGCACTGCCGTTTCAACCAGCCGAACTGTCACTGAGAATACTTGCGCAAATGACTGGCCAAAGGCCGGACGCAGTGGGCGCGGCCTACGTGGCGCCCGAGGGTGGAGTCTACGCCACGATTGCCTACCAGCCAATCAAGGAGATGGCTGCGCGGCCTGATTTGGTTTGTCAGGCGCTCAGCCGTGTGATGGTTCATGAGATCGCACATCTACTGGGGGCATCGCACTCATTCGAAGGAAACATGCGCGCCGGCTGGTGGGTGTCGGACCTGGCGTATGCTCGCGGTTTCAGCGTGACATTCTCTGCCAGCCAAGCCGCTGCCCTACGCCAAGAATTGAAGCGCCGGTTGGAGGCGAGCCAGCATGCTGCGAGCCATCCGGACCCGTCTCCGGGCGCAACAGAGTTTTCGTCCTCTATCGCGGGCCGCCCTTGAGCGCCGGTCCACATAGACAACGGCACATCGCCCGGCATCTGCCGGAGTCGTACATTCCACGCAAGATAGGCCCTAACTCATTCTGTCCCGAGCCACTGCGCAACAGCGCTGCATGGATGACCGAAAACTCCTGATCAACACGGTTGTTAACTTATCCAGGCGCCGAGAGAACAGAGGACGTTGCGTAAGCAACGTGCTACACTTCGGGGAAGCTTCGAAACCGCTACGCAGGAGTTAGAAGTTCGCTCCTCGAAGTAAAGAGAAGAGATGGTGAGTCTGAGTAAGGTATCTCTGTCTGCTCTCTGCCTAGCTGTCGGATTTCTATTCTGCCTCACCCGGAACGCCGTCGCACAAGAGGTTTTTGGCAGCATTTTCGGCACCGTTACCGATGCGAACGGGGGGGTTGTCCCGAACGCCAAGATCACCATCACGGACCTGGCAAAAGGAACCGCTTTCGAGCTCACTACGGATGGTTCCGGCAACTATACCAAGGGCCAGCTGATTCCCGATGAGTATCGAGTGACCATTCAGGCGGCTGGATTCCAGAAGGCCGTCTCAAATCCCTTGCAGGTACGAGTGGACGAAGCGGCGCGCTTCGATGCTACTTTGGCGGTGGGCGACGTGACTACCGAGGTGAAAGTTACCGCTTCGGCCGCATTGCTGCAATCCGACCGAGCGGACATCGCTCAGACGTTTACTTCGAAAGAGATCAACGACCTTCCGAATATCGGGAGGAACCTCCAGTCCATGGAATTGTTGAATCCCGGCACTGCCAAGCTGGGCTGGCAGCACGCGTCAGACGAGAACCCGCAGGCGAGCGTCCAGATGGTGGTTAACGGCCAGGTTTTCTCCGCGATGGGCTACGAACTCGATGGCACCACTAACCAGGATCCCATTCTGGGCATCATTGTCATCAATCCGAACTTCGACTCGGTATCGGAGGTGAAGCAGGCGAACCAGGATTTTGACGCCGAATTCTCCTACGTGGGCGGGGGCCTTGCGAGTTACTCGACCCGATCTGGTACCAACGAATTCCACGGAGATGCCTTCGAGTACTTGCAGCTCAATTCTCCAGGGTTTACAACGTTCGCCGCGAATCCCTTTGTGGGCCTGCCAGCGGCCACATACCGTCAGAACCAATTTGGCGGCTCGGTTGGTGGACGCCTTATTAAGGACAAGCTCTTTTTCTTCGGGGATGCGCAGTTAAACCGCCAGTCGCAAGGGGCTTCGCTGGTTACCAGCGTGCCTACGGCGCAGAATCGCGCGGGAAATTTCAGCGACTGGCTGGCCAACAACACAAACTATCAGATCTTCGATCCCCACACCGGCGATCCGAATACAGGCGTGGGCCGCACGCCTTATCCGAACAATGCAATTCCTGCCAGCCAGATCAGTCCGCAGGCGAAAGCGATCCTGGCATACTTTCCTTTTCCCAATACCCAGCAGATTGCCGGACAGCCGTTCGTAAATAACTACGCCGCGAACGGCGCGCTTGCCATCACGGGAAATGCCTGGGACACGCGTGAGGATTACTATCTTAATCAGAAGAACAGCATTTTCGGACGCTACAGCTACCAAGGTTTCAGCCAACAAGGGCCGGGCGCCTTCGGTCTGGTGGCCGGCGGTCCCGAATTCGGTAATTACGCGGGCAACGCGGAGGCTTCGAATCAGAGTGTTGCGATTGGGTGGACCGCCACGGTGAGTCCCACCGTGATCAACGAGTTTCGCTTTGGCTGGATGAGGTACCACGTGTTCGACCTGCCGAATGGCTACGGAACGGATCCGGCGGCACAGGCGGGCATTCCGGGTCTCAACCTCGATAAAACCTACACCTCGGGCATGCCCCACTTCGACATCAGCGCTCCGGACAATGACTACCAACTGGGGTATGGGCTGGGCGTGAACCAGTGCAACTGCCCGCTCATCCAGACGGAGAAGCAGATCCAGTTTATCGACAACATGAGCATACACAGGGGCAAGCACAACCTGAAGTTCGGCGCCGATCTGCGCTATGCGCAAAACTTCCGCATTCAGAGCGGCGCGCACCGCGCTGGTGAGCTGTTCTTCAGCGGCGAAGCGACGGGAAACGTTCCTGCACTGGGCCAGGACCCCACGCCCGGAATCGGACTCGCAACCTTCCTTTTGGGAGACGTCACGACCTTCGGACGCAATGTCAGCAGCAGCACAAACGCGGCGGAACGCCAGCCCCGCTACTTCTGGTATGGGCAGGACGCCTGGCGTCCGGCGGCGAAGTGGACCCTGACATTCGGCATGCGGTGGGAAATGATCTTCCCCGAATCCGTGAACGCCAGCGGTAACGGTGCGACATTTAACTTGAGCAATGGACTGATGTATGTGTTCGGCGTGGGCGGGGTTTCGCTTCACGGGATCCAAACCATGAACTGGCACAATTTCGCTCCTCGCGCGGGTATCGCCTACCAAATCAGCCCCAGGACAGTCGTTCGAGCGGGCTACGGCTGGGGCTACGATCTGGGCGTGTTCGGGTCAAACTTCGGACACAACGTCACGCAGAACGTGCCCGTGCTGTCCTTCCAGAACATTACGAACAACGCGGCGCCGTTCACCGATGTGTTCACCCTCGCCAAAGGTCCGCCGTCGCCGGTGCCCTTTACGATCGGCGCGAACGGTACCTTCCCACTGCCCCCCGGTATCAGTCCGACATTCCGGCCGGCAACGGTCACACTGCCCACCACCTACCTGTATAATGCCGCCGTTCAGCATCAGGTGAACAGCAGGGTTGCGGTCACTGGCGCGTACGTTGGCAACTCGAACCGGCACGGCTTCCTCGGCACGGGCCAGACCGTTGACCCTAACGAGCTGATGTTCGTGCCCGGCTCGAGCCCAGTCCGGCCGCTGAGCGGCATTCTGCCGTTTGGAAACGATCTAGCGTACTACTGTGACTGCTCGAACGAGCATTACGATTCATTCCAGGGACAGGTGAAAATCAACGCCTGGGATGGTTGGACGTTGCAGGGCAGCTACACCTACCAAACGCAGTGGGGCCCGGGTTGGGACCCTTACGACTCCAATTACTACTTTCTTTACAACCGCGCCGCCGGCCAGGGATACAGCAACGCGTTTCCTCACAATCAAATTACCATTGCCCAGGCTTATGACATTCCGTTCGGACGTGGCCAGAAATACGGTTCGAATTTGAATAAGTTCGCAGATCTAGCCATTGGCGGCTGGACCATCAGCGGTGTAATGACTTATTACAGCGGTTTGCCATTTTCGCCCACGCTGGAGACTTACCCGGGCCAGCCGAACACCGGGCCGATGAGCCGTCCCGATAAGGGCAGCGGCGATCCTTATGGTGGCGCCGCTGGAAATCGCAGCCAATGGTTTGTGGGAGGGATCGGAACTGCGTTTCTGGATCCGGCCTCGCAGACTTTTGGAAACTACCCCATCAACACCCTCATTGGGCCTCACTTCATTCAGCAGGATGTGACCCTGGCGAAGTCGTTCAAGCTCACGGAGCGGGTTTCGTTCAGGCTGCGCACGGATGCCGCAAACGCATTCAACCACACCAACCTCGGAATGCCGAACAGCGATGTAAACGCCTCAAACGCCGGCCAGATTACCGGACTCGCTGGCGGTGGCAGCACGCGCCGATTGCAGTTCTCCGGAACCATTTCGTTCTAGGCCACCCGCAGGAGCTTGATCACGGCCGCGTTCCCACATCCAGAAAACTAGTCAGTCACCGGAAGGAAAGAATTCCCGCATTAAAGGACGCGGCGTCGCGTACAATTGTGCTGATTTGTTTCTGTGCAAAACAATTTCTCCGTGGATTGTTACAACGGTGTTACTGGGCTTGCACGCCTGGTGCGCCGGCGGACCGGTGCGCATCTTCGTTGAGCCATTCGCCGGCAAGGCCGGCGCCACGCAATTACGAAGCGAGTTAGTAAATCTGCTTCACAAAGAACACGCGGTCGTGGTGGTGGACGACGCGGCGTCGGCGGATTTCATCCTTTCCGGGTCGGGAGAAACATATATCAAAGGCTATGTTGGAACCAATCCGCGCGTACGTTACCTCAACAGCGACGCGAAGCCGGTTTACGGAGGATTTCTTTCCGTGGAGCTGAAGAATCGCGCGCACGATCCGGTCTGGTCGTCTCTGGCGACGCCACGCCGGTTCGGTTCCGATGACATCAACCGCAACCTGGCAGGGCAGATCGTACACAGGCTGGCCGCGGAACTCGAACAACAGAGAAAGCCGGCGAAGCCATGAGAGCGCGACAAACTGTCTGCCTGCTATTCGCTGTTTTGTCCTTGCGTGCGGACGACTCGCTGACCGGCGCCGGAGCCACTTTCCCGGAACCGCTTTATCAAAAGTGGATCAGCACCTTCGGTGAAAAGTTTCCCGCGCTGAAGATCAGTTATCGTCCGGTCGGTTCGAGCGCCGGGATCGAAGCGCTGCGCCGCGGAGAAGTTGACTTTGCGGCGTCGGACGCACCCGTTGCCGACGAGCAGCTTGCGGAGTTTCCCAGAAAAATCCGGCACGTTCCGACGGTCATCGGCGGCGTGGTGCCCATCTATCATCTCGAAGGCCAGGTGCGCGATTTGCGTTTCACGCCGGAAATTCTCGCGGGAATCTATCTGGGCAAGATCAAGAGATGGGATGATCGCCTTCTCAAGTCAGCTAACCGGGGCGTGGCGCTTCCGGCGCATGACATCGCCGTGGTCCACCGGGCGGATGGCAGCGGAACGACATACATCTGGACGGAATATCTCGCGAAGGTCAGTGCGGAGTGGCGGTCGTCAATTGGCGCGGCAAAAGAGGTTCGATGGCCGGTGGGTGTGGGTGCGAACGGCAATGACGGCATGGCGGAACTGGTGGCGAAGACGCCCGATGCGATCGGCTACGTGGAATACATTTACGCCGTGCAATCGCACCTGAGTTACGGCGCCGTGCGCAACTCCTCGGGGCGGTTTGTACAGGCTGACTTGAACTCGTTGACGGCCGCGGCTGGAACGTTCAAGCCTTCGCAGAACGGCGATTTTCGAAGTTCGATTACAAACGCCTCGGGAGCGCAAGCATATCCCATTACAGCCTTCACGTACTTTTTGATTCCTGAGAAATTCGACAATGCGGCGAAGGCGCAAAGCATGATGGATTTCTTGCGCTGGACGCTCACGTTCGGGCAGAGGCAGTGCGCGAGTCTGGGCTACGCGGCACTTCCCGACGCGGTCGCCAAGCAGGCGCTGGAAACTGTTGGGGGACTGCACTAACGTGAGGCGGATGGCTGTTCTCTTCCTGCTGGCCGGGCTGCTATTCGGTCAGGACCCTTCGCCCGGCAGTTGGACCGACCGTTTGTGGGTTTCGGGCCAAGCCAACTTCATCAGCCAGGGCCACCCGACGTTCGATGCACCGTACACCGGCCCCAACAGTCTTCCACCCGACGCACAGTACGTCACGTCGCGTGTTCTGACACTCTACACGGGATTCCGGCTCACGAACACGACGGATTTTTTCTTCGATGTCGAAGAGACTGGCGGAAACGGAATCGGCGCGGCGCTCGGCGTGGCAGGGTTCCCTAACCTGGACGTGGTCCGCAATCCAACGCTCTCTCGCGCGCCGTACATTGCCCGGGTGATGTTTCACCAGATGATTCCGCTGTCGAAGGAAATGGTGGAAACGGAGCGCGGCCCGTGGCAACTTGCCAGTCAGGTTCCCGTGCGCCGTCTGGATATCCGGTTCGGGAAGATGAGCGCGGTGGACTGGTTCGACGTGAACGCAATCGGCAGCGACAGCCATATGCAGTTCATGAACTGGGCCGTGGACAATAATGGCGCCTACGACTACGCGGCGGATACGCGTGGTTACACGTACGGTGTCGTGCTCGAATACAACGATCGTTCGTGGACCTTCCGCTTCGGCGAAATGCTCATGCCGAAAATTGCCAACGGAATTCATCTCGATGCCGACATCGCCCGCGCCCGCGCGGAGAACTATGAATTCGAATTTCGCCGGCAGTTGCTCGCGAAGCGTCTTACTGTAGTTCGTCCGCTGGCGTTTGTGAACCACGCCAACATGGGCAGCTACCGGGAATCGATCCACGACTATCTCGCGGGCGAGACTCCGGTTCCCGACATCACCGCAACGCGCCAGCAGGGGCGCATCAAGTACGGTTTTGGCCTGAACGTTGAACAGGAATTGACGTCCATGTTGCGCGGCTACGGCAGGTTTGGTTGGAATGACGGCCGCACGGAATCGTTCGCCTACACGGAAGTGGATCAAACGGTTTCCGGAGGGGTGGATCTTCGGGGCAACGCGTGGCATCGCAAAGAAGACAAGCTCGGCGTGGCGGTAATTTCGGATGCCATCTCCGGTGATCACCGCGAATATCTGAAGCTGGGCGGGGTGGGCTTTCTGCTGGGCGATGGCAACCTGAATTACGGGCGCGAAAACATCGTCGAGGCTTACTACAATGCCAAGCTGTGGCACGGGGTCTATGCGTCATTCGATTTGCAGCCTATCTGGAATCCGGGCTACAACCGCGCTCGCGGCCCGGTGCTGGTGGGGGCGATCCGGTTGCATCTGGAGGGGGCGCTGTTCCGGGAGGCGCGATAGCGAAACGGAGCCGCAAGCAGCCGCAGTATCATAGTCGCGAGGGAAATTATGGATACGAGCAGGCGTCATTTTCTGCAATCGACCGCTGCCGCCGGCCTGTTGGCCGCGCAGAAGGTCTCGGCCAACGATCGCATTCGCATCGCCTTGATTGGTGCGGGCGGCATGGGCTCGGGTGACACGCGATATGAGTTGTCGTATCCGGGCGTGGAACTGGCGGCGGTCTGCGACATCTATGACGGCCGGCTCGCGCGCGCCAAGGAAAACTGGGGCAACCACATTTTTACTACGCGTGACTATCGCGAGGTACTGGCGCGCAAGGATGTCGACACCGTGATTGTGGCGACGCCGGATCACTGGCACTCGCGCATCACCATCGACGCGCTCGACGCGGGCAAGGACGTTTATTGCGAGAAGCCCATGGTGCACTACGTCCAGGAAGGTAAGGAAGTTATCGCCGCGCAGCAACGCAGCGGGCGGATTCTGCAAATCGGCAGCCAATACGTCAGCTCGCTCGTTTATCAAAAGGCGCGCGATCTGTTGCAGGCGGGCGCGATTGGCCAGCTCAACATGGTGGAGGCGTGGCTCGATCGCAACACGGCCATCGGCGCGTGGGAATATTCGATTCCGCCCGACGCTTCGCAGGAGAACATCGATTGGGACCGCTTCCTGGGCAACGCGCCCAAAGTTCCCTTCGAGCCCGTGCGCTTGTTTCGCTGGCGTAATTATCGCGACTACGGGACAGGCGTGGCCGGCGACCTGTTCGTGCATTTGCTAAGCGGTCTGCATTTCGCTACGCGCTCGTTGGGACCAACACGCGTGATGGCTACTGGCGGCCTGCGCTACTGGAAAGACGGGCGCGACGTGCCGGATGTGATGCTAGCGCTGCTCGACTATCCCAAGACCGACACGCACCCCGACTTCACGCTCGCTCTGCGCGTGAATTTCAAGAGCGGTGTGGGGGAGGAGCGATTCGGGTTCCGCTTCGTGGGGAGTGAAGGTGTCATGAATACGAGTCCGGCCGGTGTGACCATCAGCACGACTCCGCCGGAGGCCGAGCCGCACTACACCATCGACACATTTCCCAAGGCGGTGCAAGAGCGGTTTCTCGCCGAATATCACAAGAAATATCCGCAGACCAATCCGACAGCCGACGGCATGCGCCCGGAGAAGGAAGAAAAGTACGTTCCACCGGAGGATCACGATGCGCATCGCGAGCACCATGGTGCATTCCTGCAGGCGGTTCGCACGCGGAAGCCCTTCCTCGAAGACGGCGTGTTCGGTTTCCGCGCGGCGGGCCCGGCGCTGCTGAGCAACGCGGCGTACTTCGAGAGGCGCATCTGTCAGTGGGATCCACAGACGATGACGGCGTCGTAGGGGAAGACCGCTCCCTGTGGTCGCGGCTCAGAATCGGTGGCGTGCGAGACCCAGCCGAGCCGCGACCAAAGGGAACGGTCTTTACGTCAGAAAAACAATAATCGCCGGCGTGCCGACGGGCGTGTATTGACCCGTGAACGTGAGAGCACCGGTCTTCTTGTTGACGCGAAAGGTGGCGACGGCGTCGCTGCGCTGGTTGCAGGAGTAGAGAAAATTGCCCGTGGGATCGATGTTGAAGCTGCGAGGATAGTCGCCGCGCGTCCATTCTTCGCCGGCGAAGGTCAATTCGCCGTTCGACGCGATCGAAAACCATGCGATGCTGTCGTGCAAGCGGTTGGCGGCGTAGACGAACTTCGCATCGGGCGAGATCAGAATTTCTGAAGTGAAATTGGTTCCTGCGAAACCTTTCGGCAGGCTGGAGAGCGTTTGCCGGGCCGTCAGCCGGCCGCGCGCGGCGTCGTAATCGAACAGCACGACGGTCGACGCCTCTTCTTGCAGCGAATAAAACCAGCGGCCATTGGGATGGAATGTGAAGTGGCGTGGCCCATCGCCCGGAGGCAGCGCCACGAACGGCGGATCGTTGGGAGTGAGCGTGCCCTTCACAAGGTCGAATTTCCAGATCAGAATCTGGTCCAATGCGAGATCGCTGGCCAGCACGAATTGGCCGGTGGGATCGGAGAGAATCATGTGAGCGTGCGGATGATCGTGGCCGCTGATCGCGAAACTGCCGGGCGGGGCACTGGCAGCATGCACGGGGCCAAGGGTTCCCTCATTGTGCTTGACGTCGGTCGCAGGACCAAGTTCGCCGTTTGGCCGGATAGGGAGCACCGCGACAGTGCCACCGCCATAGTTGGCGATCAGGGCGTATTTGCCGGACGGGTGAACGCTCATGTGTGCGGGGCCTGCTCCCTCAGAGCTGACGGTGTTCAGCAAAGTCAGACGTCCGGTGGAACGATCAATCGAGTAAGCGCTGGCCGAGCCGGATGCCGCGCCTTGAAAAGTCGGCGTTTCATTCGCCGAGTATAAGTGCTTCCGCGACGGGTCGAACGCGAGCCAGGCGGGATTTGAATCGTTTTGGAAGACCTCGCGCTGCTTGAGCGCGCCGGTCGACTGGTTCACTTCAAAAAGATAAATGCCATGGCCTCTGCCTTTGCTGCCTTCAGGGCCTTCGGGCGAGCTGTAGGTGCCGACGTAGGCGAGGAGAGGGGCTCCATTCTTCTGCTGGGCGCGTGCCAAGGCTGGCGCTAGTGCTACGGCGATTGTGAAGTTACGGCGAGTGATCATGGTGAAACAAGGATTATACGACCGCGCCTACGAGAACCTAGTCACCAGCTCGATCGGCAGCGCCTGCGTGGCTGCCGTGTCCGGCCAGTCGAGTTCCTGCTTCACCACGTCGAAGAACGCGCTGCGGGAAACGTCTTGACCTTGCAACCGGCTGGCCAGAATGTCGGCGCCCGCCAGTCCTTCGCTCACCGTGATGATGCCGTCTGAGAGCGTCAGATCGTAGTTGCCCCAGCGGCTGCGGTACAGTCCATTGCGATTCCAGCGCACGGCTGTGTGCAGGGCCTCGACGACGCCGAACATGGGAAATAGCGATGCGTAGAGCTTGGCGAGATCGCAGCACAGGCTTGCGAAATCGGTGATGTTCGCTCCATGCCACGCGGTGCGCGTGGGCGCTGGAATCAAACCGAACAGGTTCGAGATCCCCAGGCGGGTCGGTCCTTTGAAACGTGCGAAGCTCAGGAACGGCGCACCCCGCAGCGCGACCAGCGCCTCCGGAATGAACCCCGCCAGTTCAGGATGACGCAGCACAACGTCATCGCGCGATGGAGCGCATTCGCCATCCCAGTAGGCCTCGGTCACATTTACGTACTCAGCTCGATGGTGGGCCATCACCTCCGCCAATCCTGTGCGGCGGAGAAACTCCGCATCCTGCTGCTTGATCCATGCCCGGTGATGCTGCGCCTCGGTATCCCAATCCCAATTCGCGCCGCCCAGGTTGCGGCTGCTGGTATGCCCTTCGAGAATGACGGCGCGGCCGGGCAGTGCGCCGAGCAGCAGATCGAGAGACGCCGCGTCGGTGTACGTGCCGGTGGCGTATCCGTGCCATGTGACTTTCACGATGTACGTTTCCGATGCCGGCAGGACTCGCTCCAGCACGGCCGCTAGCGCGTCCCGATTGCGCGTCTTGGCGATGAATCCGGTGCGCGGCAACGCGTTAGAAACAGGCTCCCATTGGCCGCCAGACCAGATGCGCGGCGCGCACTCGGCGCCCTCCGTTTTCTGCGACGGCGTTCGCGCGGCGTCACGCGCTCGCCTGTCCTGCCAAAGCCTGGTCATGCGATGCGCCAGCCAGGCGCTGAGCAAGGAATGATCGCCCGGCGGTGGAAGCAGCGACCATCCAGCCGATTCCGCATGTGCGCGCTGGAAATTCTCCAGGATCGTACGCGCGTAGTCGATGTGCTCGGTCTGCCATTGGCTCTGCGGAACCAGGATCCAATGGAGCCGCTCACGCGCGCAACGCTCGAGGGCCGTAGCCAGGAAAGTCTGCGTATGACGTAGGAAAGCCACGTCCGCACGCGCCAGGCTCAACTGCTCCCACAGCAGGCGCATGAAGCGGTACGACTGCGCGCGGCTGCCGCTGTCACCATGCCCGCTCGCGACCACGAGCAAGCCCACGCGTTGCGGCGGAATCTTGCTGCCTGCAAGCGCGCGCAAGATCGTCTCCACGAAGCATTCGACAATCAGCGGATGACAGGGATCGACGTCATCGTGAAACACCGTGACGTTCGCCTGGCGGCGTCGAAATTCCGCCAGCATCTGGCCGAAGGCTTCGCGCTGCCACACGCTCCATTCGAGCGACGTCGGCAAGACGAAGATCTCATGCGCGCCGCTCGCCGCCTCCGAATCCAGCACCTGACGGAGCGCGCACTCGCCCGCATCTTCTCCCGGGTGCACGGCCAGCGACGCCAGCCGAACTCGCGGCGAAAAGCCCACAATCCGCGCAACCGGCTCAGCGAGACTTTCCGCCTGCGCCAGTGCGCGGTTCCAGTCTGTTTGATTTGGGAGAAGGTCGGTCGCGAGTATGAAAGCGGGCGCGGTCACGCAGCTTTCAAACGGCCGCCCACGCGATCGAATTTCACCATCGTGGCAAGCACGTCCACCATGGCGCGCACAGCCAGCAGCGCCGTAATGTCGGAGATATCGTAAGGCGGCGCAACCTCCACGGCCTCCATGGCCACTATGCCTTCCTTTGCCACGCCGTGCAGGATGGCCAGCGCTTCTCGCGGCAGAAAACCGCCCGGCTCCGGCCAGCCCGTGCCCGGCACGAAGCCCGCGTCCACGGAATCGATATCGAACGAGAGATACACCGCGCTCGCGCCCTTCCATGCCACTTCGAGGGCGATTTCGATGGTCTTCTCAATCCCGATGCGCTCGATATCGTGAATCGTGAGCACCGTCGATCCGCGCTTGCGGCCCTGCGTCACGCCCGGCCGCGGCACCTGCCATCCGCCGATCCCCACCTGCACCAGGTTCGTCGGCGGGCAGTTGGCAATGTTGGTTGCATGGAACCATGGACAGGTGTGCATGATCTCGTCCATGTCTTTTTCCTGCGTGTCGATGTGCCGGTCCAGGTGAATAATGCCGACCTTTCCCTCGATACACTGCGCCACGCCGCGCACGCAGGGATAGCCGATCGAGTGGTCGCCGCCCATGATCATCGGCAGCGTGCCCTGCGACAGGATATGTGCCACGGCTTTCGAAATCTGGTCGTGGCTTTTGGTGATGTTCGCTGGGCAAAAAACGTCGCCCACGTCGCACATCTTGAGCGACTCCCGCAGGTCGACGCCCAGCTCGAAGTTGTAAGTCGTGTAGAGAGACGAAATCCGCCGGATTCCTTGTGGCCCGAACCGCGTGCCCGCGCGATAGGTGGTCGCAATGTCGAACGGCACACCTACGAAAGCGACGTCGTACTCGCCGACCTTGCGCACGTCTTCGAGATACGGCGTTTTCAAAAACGTATTGATGCCCGACCAGTGCGGCAGCTCGCCGCGTTGAAAGCAACTGATCTCGCTCTTGTCCTGAATGGAGTCAACACATTCGAGCCCGAACTCCTTCCCGCGGCGGACTTCTTCTTTCCATTGCGTCGAGGGAAGCGCCGCCTCTTCTTGCAATGCCTGCATGCCTTGCAGGCCCTTGAAGTCGGGCAATGCGCGATTGTGTTCGCGATGTTTGGGTGCGTGCCGGTGATAGAAAGCCATGTGGATTCGGTCCCCCATTGTAGCCCACCGGAACGACGCGATTTGCACACTCCCGCCCACAAAAAACTCCGAAATTATGCACTTGACAAACCGAACGCCCTGATCCACAATTTTGGCGGAGGAATCCAACGTGAGAGATACCGCATACGCCACGGAACTTGCCAGCGCTTCATTTCAGTGGCCGTCTGGATCTGAGGCAAAAATAGAGCGCCTCATGGTGAAGGACAACGAACAAATTGAGATACGTTTTTCCTGGTGGAATGAGGGACGCTTTATGCCAAGGCCACTCGACTTGTCAGAGGAAGACCTTCTGGTCCTGTTTCAACGCGCCCTTGATGCCAATGTGTTCTCGCGAGATTTTAGAGCGCGACTGCGATACATTCTTTAGGGACGACGGCGAACACTTTTCTTTGCCTTCCGCTTCGGCTTGCCGCTCGGCTGTGCCCCTGGTCGCGGCATAGTGGCGGTCGGCTTGACGGCCAGTAGCCCAGCGATGGCATCGTTGGTCTTGAGCGGGATGTGTACAGTGCTATTGGGTTTTGGCATCCTTAATCTGCCGTTGATGTTTCCGAACCAATCGCTTAATGGATGGTTCAGCCGGAAGATCCTCCGGCTTTACGCCCTTATCGCGCAACATCACGCTCCTGACTTCGTGTCCGACAGCGCGATGCGTCTCAATTGCGCGCTGTTCGGTTTTGACTTCATCACGGTTCAGTCGATGTTCCGTGAGCGTCGCCTTGAAATCAAGAGCGGAGAGTTCAAGACGCCCCACATTATCAAGAAGGTCTTGAGACGGTGGAATATTCTTGCGTGCCTTTACGTCGGCGAGTCCCATCTCGTAGAAACCAAGGTAACCTCCATGCTGGAACAGTGGATGCCGCACTACACCAGCCTTCTTGGCGGCACCGGCAAGCCGTCGGTTGTTTTCCATCAGGCGCAATCGCAGGTGCAAGCGCTGTTCTTCCTCGGGGTACAATTTGTCACGTAGTTCTTGCCGCCGCGTCTGTATCGCGAAATATGTCATCGCGTACCCGATTTCTGGCTTAGTGGAATCGGCGTTCATCGCGATGAGGTAGCACGCGTATCTGCTCAGGAACAAATCCTCAACTTGTCTATCCGCTCCACTTCCGATGCTGACCATATTCGTGGTCTGCCGAAAATGGTTCGTCGGTTCAACTCCGGCACTTCTTGCCGCCATCATTGCACGTTCGATGGCTTCCCTAAATCCTTCCCACCGTTGGTACCCTAGAATCGACTGAATTTCGCGCGCGCGCCAATATTCGACATCCTTTGGCGTGAGGTGCTTGACCTGCTCCAGCGCCGAGAATAGCTTAGCTTGTCCTGATTCCTTAACATCCCCGTTCATTTTGGTAACGTTAACCTCCCGAACTATATTACCACTTTCCTTCCCAATCAATTCCAATATTGACCAATCTACGAATCCATGTCAGAATACCATCATGGGTTTGCGGGAAGAGTTCCAGAAACGGATTGACAGGAAGCAGGAGGAGATCCGCAACTGGGAAATGCAGATAAGGGAGGCCAACGCCTATATTACCGCCCTGCAAGACGCAATACGAATCGTTCCAAGGGACAACCCCGGTACGCCTAACGAACACGCCCAGAAACTGCCACGGCCAGGTACAGCGCTTCGTAGCGTTTACGAAGCATTGAAGAAATCCGGTAAGCCGCTCCATATCACAGAGATTCTAAAGGCAATAGGCAAGCCTGTAGATAAAAGTCACCGCGTAGCGCTCAGCGGGTCTCTTGCTACCTACGTACGCGACCGCAATGTTTTCTCCAGACCAGAACCTAACACATTTGGTTTGTTAGAATTAGCAGACAAATCTAGTCCGCAGGAGCCTCCAGAAGATTTCGGTACCGATGAAGAACCTTTGGATGCGGATGTAGTGGAACTGTTCAAGGAGTAAAGCACGCGGCAGTGGCGGAATCGGAAGACGCTCCAGATTTGGGATCTGGTGGTGGCCCTTCTCCAAGGACAAGCCCCGTGCGGGTTCGAATCCCGCCTGCCGCATACCAATCTTACTTTACTTCTTTCGGCCCTCCAACTGGATCTTTGAGCATTAATCGCTTGCCACCGGTTTTTCTCACAGCCAGCAGAGCGCGTGCCGTATCGTTCATCTCTCGGACGTTGTACCGGAAATCGAATTCCCGCAAGTACTGGTCGAGGTAGCGCCGCTCGACGTGATGGTAGATGCCGTTGATGCCGCGCTTCAAAATCCCGAAGTAGCCCTCAACCGTGTTGGTGGTGATCGTCAGGCCGTTTTCGTGCCGTACGTATTCCTTGGCCTTGTGGTTCACCGTGTGATGGCTGAATTCCTTGTTTGGAAAGCGGAGCGGCGTTCCGCTGTCCGTCATCACTTGCGCTTCTGCGTCAACCAATTCATGCACGATGGGCTTCAGGTTTTCGCCGGTCACGCGCTCCATGTGCTTGGAGTACACGGACCCATCACGCTGGAGAACAGACACCACGGGAGCCTTGTTGTCAATCGGGCTGCTTCCTTTTCGCGGGCCAGGTTTTGGACGCCCGCTGACGCCCCAATCGTATTTCAAACTGCCGGTGCGCTTCTTACCGCCAATGTAGGTTTCATCAATTTCAACGATGCCCTTGAGCTTCGAGGCCATTGGTTCCTGCCCGAGCGCCCAACGGACGCGATGCGCCATGAACCATGCCGTACGGTAGCTTCCCAGCTGCTTGCCGTTTTCGTCAACGCCCCAGAGATTGCGCCAAAGTTGATGTGCGCTGATGCCCTTCTTGCTAGAGCACATCAGGTGAATCGCCAGCAGCCATTTGTGAAGCGGAATGTGCGAGTCCTCGAATATCGTTCCTACGGTCGCCGTGAACTGTTTGTCGCACGCCTTGCACTTCCAGACGCCATTCCGCACCGGCTCCCTGGAATCGGCACGCGGGGTCAGCTTGTAGGCTTCGTTGACGGCTCCGCAATGCGGACAGATCGGGCCTTCCGGCCAACGAGTCTTTTCGATGTGCTTGCGTGCGGCGTCCTCATCCTGATATTGGGGAGCAATGATTCCGGCCATGCTTAATCATTGCATTTTTGGCCTTGGTTTGTCAAGTGCATAATTTCGAAAAACTCTTATGTGCGCTATTGGAAAAGTTTATGCTCATCCCCCGACTTTGCCCGGTTCGAGTGAGCTATACTACGGACAACTTTCGGCCCACGTTGCCCGATGGTGCTTCGAAGCTTCCGGCCCCGGCCGCCGGACGGTCGTTCCCATTCTCATGAGGCAAGTCAGATCAAAAACCAAGGTGTATCGTTCCATCGCATTTGCTGCCGGTGTGTTAGCACTCCTCGTAGCCGCCGCGCCTCTCTCCGCGGATAAGCCCACTTTCACGGTGGGCTGGTCGGTCTATGTCGGCTGGAATCCGTACTATTTCATGAACAAGTCCGGCATCATGAAAAAATGGGCGGACAAGTACGGCATCGCCATCAAGGTTCAGCGGTTCGATTACGCTCCTTCGCTCGACGCCTTTGTCGCGAAGAATATCGAAGCCTGCGCCATGACCAACATGGAAGCACTCGATATGCCCGCCGCCGCGGGCGTCGACACCACCGCCATCATCGTGGGCGATTATTCCAACGGCAATGACGCCGTCCTCACGCGCAACGGCGTGAAGCTGAAAGATCTTCCCGGAAAGAAACTGCTGCTCGTCGAGAAAACCGTTTCTCAGTATCTGTTCGAGCGCGGCATGGCGCTCAATGGCCTCGAGTCGCAGATCAAGCAGGTGCGTCTGGTGAACACATCCGATTCCGATATCGCCGCGGCGTTCATCAGTGACACCTCGCACCAGGCCGTGGTTACCTGGAAGCCGCTGGTTTCGCAGATCTCAAAACAGCCGGGCATCACCAACATCTTCAACTCTTCGCAGATCCCCGGCGAGATTCTCGATCTTACCGTCGTCCGCACCGACGTGCTCAATCGTGCCGATGGCTCGGGACAAAAATTCGCAAAAGCATTGGCTGGCGCCTGGTACGAAACCATGGCGCTTATGTCCGGCAAGGGGCCTGGGACCGACAAAGTGCTCACCACGATCGCCGAAGGCTCGCAGGATTCGCTGGAATCTTACAAAGAGCAGCTCAGCACCACGCACCTGATGTACACGCCGAAGGACGCGCTCGAGCTCACCACGTCGCCCGAGATGAAACAGAAAATGACGCTGGTGAAGCAATTCTGTTTCAATCATGCGCTGCTTGGAGAAAATACAAAATCCATCGACGATGTCGCCATCCGCTATCCCGACGGCGGCGTGCAGGGTAAGGCCGACCGTGTACGCCTGCGCTTCGAGACTGCGTACATGCAGATGGCCGCGCAAGGGAAGCTCTGAGCCATGAGTCTCCTCAACATCTGCGCGAAACCCAGCCGCGCTGCCACGTGGACGCTCTCCTGGCTGCTGTTTGCCACGGGAATCGTGATGTATTTCTACACCGCGCAGAAACGCCACAAGGAGAACCCGGACGATCGCGTCGTGCCCACGCTCTCGCAGCTAGCTTCAGGCATCTATCAGGCCGCCATGAGCCAGGACGGTGACGATCAACCATCCGCCGACGCGCAGGGCCAATCGGCCTTCGAACGCTTCCGCCACGGCATGCTCTGGACCGACACCGTAGCCAGCTCGCGCCGATTTTTCTATGGCCTCGCGCTCTTGTTTCCGGCCGTACTGCTTGGCCTGCACATGGGCATCTTCCCGTACTTCGGCATCTTTTTTCTGCGCTTCATTCTGTTCTTTGACAAGATCATCGCGCTCTCGGTGCTGCCCATTCTCTTCATCGCTTTCGGCATCGATGAACTCTCCAAAGTGATGCTCATCGTCATCGGCGTCACTCCCACCATCATCCTCGACACTTTCAACCTCACCAAAGGCGTCCCGCCGGAACAACTCGTCAAGGGCTTCACTTTGGGCGCGAGCGATTTCGATGTAGCCTACCGCGTGGTGCTGAAACAGATCTGGCCGCGCGTGCTGAACAGCATCCGTCTGAACCTGAAGCCGCTGATGCTGTTCCTGTTCGCCGGTGAGATGATCGCCTCCACCGACGGCCTGGCCTACCGCATCGCGCTACTGCGCCGCCACATGGGAATGAACATCATTATTCCTTACGTGCTCTGGGTTGCGTTACTGCTTTTTCTGGTCGATCTGGCTATGAGACTCCTGAACAAGAAACTACATCCATGGTTCCGGGAAGCCTGACAGAAAGCACACAAGCGCTGCTCGATCCGCCTCCGCGCGAGGATCCTTTCATTCGCCTCGACCGGATCCGTGTTAGCTATGCGCTGAAGGGCGGCGAGCGGAAGATCGTGCTCGACGGAATCGATCTCGAGATCCACGCGGGCGAATTCATATCCGTCATCGGACAGACTGGCTGTGGAAAGTCCACGCTGCTGCGCCTGGTTCTCGGTTCAGAAACCCCCACCGAAGGCCGAGTGCTCGTGGAGGGAAGGGAAGTCGTCCGGCCCGACCGCGATCGCGGCTACGTTCCGCAGAAATACTCGCTGTTCCCGGATAAGACCGTCGTCGACAACATTACTTTTGGCCTGGAAGTCGAGGAATTCAACCTGCTCACGTGCTTCACGCCGCGCTATTACACCAGGCGCCACGAGTTTCGCGCTGAAGCCATGCGCCAGCTCGCGAAAATGGGCCTCCACGAAACCGACGCCACCAAGTATCCCGACCAGCTTTCCGGCGGCATGCAGCAACGCGTCGCCATTGCCCAGGCCCTGGTCATGAAGCCCAAGATCCTGCTCATGGATGAAGCTTTCAGCGCGCTCGATCCCGGGACGCGTGCCGGCATGCAAAAGCTCATCCGCGAGGTCTGGAAAGAGACGGGAACGACCGTACTATTTGTCACACATAACATCGCGGAAGCCGTTCGCTTAGCCACGCGCGTCATCGTCCTTGCCAAGAACCCCGCTGCCGATGGCTCCCGCGTCGCGCTCGATCTTTCCACCGCCGAACCCGACATCTCCGCCCGCATCGAGCAAGTCACCGGTCACATCCGCTCCGACGCTTCCTGATCGCTTCTGAGCGCCGTACCACGGAGCAACTCAATCGTGCGGTCTAGTTTCTTCTCTCCCGTCGGCCGTGCCGGAAAGTAAGTTTCCGAGACTTAGCCCACTTGCAACAACGCCTCATCAAGCGCGGTTCGTCCGTCGTTGTTCCGGACTGCCGGGTCTGCGCCTGCCGCCACAACAATTCGACGAACGGTGCCGGATCGCGCACGAGACCCGGACGGAGTTTAATCAGGCGTTCTCCCGAATCGTGCAGCGCGTCCACGTACGCCTTCAGTCTGCGCCAGCTCGCAAAACCATATCGGCGCGCTACCGCGAGTTGGGCCTCGGCCAGCTTGGCGCCGGGTTCGCGGCTGCGCAATTAGCTACGGGCGATAGTCCAGTTGCACGCGCTGGCGGCAAAGCGAGTCACTGCCAGATCGGCATCTTCGAGACCACAATCAGTTGGAAAAGCCGTAGCCTAATCGAGCCGCCTCGTAGAGACGGCCCTTGATGCCCAAGTAGGTCAACTGCGCGTCATGCTCGATAATCCCCTGAGACATCAGCTTGAATCGCTCTTTGAAGCTGAGTGGTTCCTGAGTGCATTCGGCCAACATTGCCGCCGTTCTCTGCGCCTCGACAAAGTATTCTCCCAGGGCAGTGACGCCGTTTGCATGCATTTCCATGAATTCTGTGCGGTTCATTCGATGCCAACTTTCCTCTCACATGCATTGGGCGGAACCCCCAGCAGCCCGCCCGCCGTTCGCCGAATCGTTCCTCAGTTGTTGTTGATCTCGACCCGGATGGTCTTCGGCTTGGCGGCTTCCTTCTTCGCCAGAGTTACGGTCAAGACGCCGTTCTTGTACTCGGCCTTGACTTTGTCCACATCCACGCTATCGGGCAGTGTAAAGGCGCGTAGCCGAGCCCGATCCGATGATAGCCCCTTCCTTTTTGCTCCTGTTCGGACTTGCGCTCACCCTTCATCGTTAGGGACAGACGGGATACGCCGTCCTGAAATAGCTAGGCCGATCGGGAACTCTTCCGGTTCGGTGGAAGGGGTATGTCTCATTACTGTCAGCATTTCTCCTGGTCTTCTAAAAATCTTATATAATTAGTATAATATCATCTTAGTGTACTATTGTCAATATTTCTCAATAGCAAGGTCTATATGAAGGGCGGAACTCTACTGTTAGTAATGACCTAGGCCAAAGTGAGCAATCTTGACCAGACATGCTGCCGTCTGCTAGCGATGATCTGAACGGTAGTTTTTATTTTGGCGGTACCACATGAATGCGAACGATGAGATGCGGGAGTATCTCCAGCACCTACTCGATCATCAGGGCAGCTGCACAATCGAGAACTGCGCTACATGTCAGATCGCGCTGAACATGTACGAATCGATCAGGTCGCGAATCTTCTCGGTCAGGGCATCTATAGGGGTGGCAAACGGAGCCACCTCACAAGTTACCGGCGGAGACGGCTCGGCGCATGACAATCCTAGAACGACCGCGGCACAGACAATCTAGTGGCCGGCTCAGGTTTCGTATAGCGGACGCAGGTCTCGGTTCCCATACGGATACCATTGCGGGGAGACGGGCGTTATCGCGAACTGCTGGAAGCCGCACGGGGCGCCTTCATCGAAGTCGACCGAGAGGGGCGGATTTGCGCTGCTCAAAGGGCTGACTGAGAGGCTGTTCGGCGACCTACGCGAGGAACTCCTCGGCCAGCCAGTGGAATGCTGATCCTGGAAGATCTTCATGCTGCCCACGTGAACAACGCTTGCGAGGGGAAGTCTACACCTGGAGCGAGAGTAGGTAAAGCCTCCGATGTTTGCCAGGTCCTTGGCTGCGCGCTATTCAATCTCCAGCTCATGCGCCGGAGAGCAGTACCTAATATTTAGTGATGATTTCCTTGCTCACTGTGCTGGGCGTATAATCCCACCGGACCGCCCCCGAAAGCGCATCATCCGGGAGTCCAAAATGGAAATTCCGGTTCAGGACTTGGATGACGAGTTGTTGCAGCGCATCGAGGAGATCTCGTCACTATCTGAGCGGATCGAGCGGGCCCTGGATGCGCTGGTTCAACGCCAAGGTGATCGAAGTGAGAGCATCGCGTCCGCCAGGGCGCTCCAGGTCTCGGTGACGGCGCTGAAGCGCGAACTACTCCAGCAATATCTCGAAAACCGCATCGCGGAGGCAGCGCGGACACTTGGGAACCAAGAATCGGCAAGCTAATAGATTAAGAGTACTTGCTCTTGCTTTGTTTTGGGCGCATAGTCTTCTTGTACTTCACCCTCATTCCTTCCTTTTAAGGGTCCCGGTTCACCACCGAACGGTACAAACCACACGGCTGCGTCCTTATTCCGGGAAGTAGTACCTCGGAGAAAGCACATGGAGCACAGCCACGGCTATGAATATCAGGTCAAACTTGTTCACGAGGACGGAACTGAGGAGCTGAGCGGGTGGATGACTAGCGAAGCGCAGGTGAATCAGACGATGGCTCTAATCCGCCGGCGACAAGGCACGGATTTCTGGCTTCGGGAACGAAACGTTGTCTGTCCCAACTGCCTAGATCGGGAACAGATAATTCTGGAATATCCCTTTGCAGATATCCCGTCTCAACGATACAGCCCGCACGACTCCCGTTATCTGGTGACCGTGGGGTACAAGAGCCTGTACGAGCTGCTTGAGGTCAGATATTGAACGGGATTCTCTGGGTGGACAGCTGCGGTATTCAAGGCTTCAGATCCTAGATCACAGAAGGTTTCTTATGAAGAACGATGCAGATCTACAGCATGATGTTCAGGAGGAATTGCGTTGGGATCCCAGCATTCACGCCGCCGAGCGGATCGGCGTGTCCGTGAAGAACGGCGTTGTCGAACTCGACGGTCATGTTGACAGCGTCTGGGACAAATATGCTGCCGAGCGCGCCGCAATGCGCGTCGCCAAAGTCAAGGCGGTCGCGAGCGAAATCAAAGTCGACCCGCCCTCTTCGGCAATCCGAACGGATGAGGATATCGCACGCGTGGCATCGGACCACCTAGAATGGAACGCGTTGGTGCCCAAGACCGTAAAGGTGCAGGTGACCGATGGCGTGGTCACGCTTCAGGGCACTGTCGAATGGCAATTCCAAAAAGAACAGGCCGAGCGTGGCCTCCTGCCGTTAATCGGCGTGAGAAGCATTCTGAACAAGGTCACGCTCAACCCGAAGCCTAGCGCCGCCGGAATTAAGATCAAGATCGAAAACGCGTTGAAGCGTAACGCGGAGACCGAAGCCAGCCATATCAAGGTCGAGACGTCTGATGGCACGGTGACGCTTCATGGCAACGTCCGCTCCTGGGTGGAGCGGGAGGAAGCCGAACACGCAGCTTGGGCGGCCCCGGGCGTTGCCAAAATCGAAAACCGTCTCACGGTCAGTAGTTAAATCGCGAATACCGGCTTGAAGAGAAGTTGGCGAAGGGTTTCCGGCACATTGGAGTCAGGGAACGAAATCCGTGCGCGGCACCTGGCTACCGGGCCATGTCGAGTCCGCCTCTTCTGGCCAACGCTCTGAATTCGGCAAGCTTCTTGTGCTATCCAAAGGATCGAGAAAAAGCGGGGTCGTTCGGAAGGCCAGCAGTTTCTGAGTATCGCATTGCTGCCGCGCGGAAAGGGTGTGGGCGGAGGCACTATGTTGGTTGAGTTGAGTACTGATCCGTTGGGCCGGGGGCCCCATGCAAGCCATGATCTGGCGGAGATTCTGAAGATCATCGACGACAGCGGCCTAAGATACTGCTTGACGCCGTTTGGCACCTGCATCGAAGGGGAATGGGACGAAGTCATGGCGCTAGTAAAGCGCTGCCATGAGCAGGCGCGCACGAGTTCCAGCCACGTCATGACCACACTGCGGATCGATGACGAGGCCGGCGCCACCAACAAGCTGAACGAGAACATCGCGTCGGTGGAGCGGGCCGTGGGCCATAAGCTCCAACGGCCAATGGTGGTGCAATCGGCTATTCACTGACAATTCTCTCAAAAACAACCGTGGAGGTACGCTACGTCGGTGCGAGGCTATAGGTCCAGCAAAAAGAGGCGTTGATCGGAGAGCAGTACCTAATATTTATTGATGATTTCCGCGCTCTCTGTGTTGGGCGTATAATCCAATCGGACCTCGGTCGGGGTTCGCAACCGGGGTTCGAAAAAGCCACCACAGGTCAAAGCTCTTGGTGCGGCTGGTGGGGTCTTGATCCCGCTATGCCGCCTCTGGGGAAGACCGAAGGAGAACCAGATGCCACGGAAAGGAGAACTGAGAACAGACCCCAGCGCCGCATCAGTCAAGCTGCCGAACGAGTTCAGTTCGGAAGCTGAATGTCCGGTTTTTGCTGAGGACCACGAGGCAATCGCCCGGCTTGCCTATTCCTATTGGCAGGCCCGCGGCTGTCCCATTGGCTCACCGGACGAGGATTGGTATCGGGCTGCAAACGAGCTGCGGCGCCCGCTTGCGGCTGCCGCCGCATAATGCATCTGCGGCGCACCACCCACACTCCGAGCCGGAGGAAGAGTGCGCCACGTACGCCGCAGGCGTGGAGGCCGGAATATCCGCGGCAGGCACCCGGCCTCCCCGACACCACCGGATGGACCGGAGAAAATCACATTCATGGCTAGGCTCAGGGCCTCCAGTTGTTCCGACCCCAGGTTTGATCTCAAGATACACCTCTTGAAAAGCGGTAAGCCTGCGTGCGGTCAGACCGTTACGAGCAAATCAACTAATGCGATTGAGGATGTCTCGTGTAAGAAGTGCCTCGCGATGATTAGAGTGATGAGACACTGGTGAATCCCGCTAGCGGTGATCGTTGCCCGGATCAGGCGAGTTATCTGTCAATTTCGAGGCTCTTCGCGCACGAGGCGGCGGACAATGCCGGCAACCTGCTCGGCCGTTTCCTTCCCTGTCAGTTCCTCCCGGAGCGCTTTGCCGATCGGGTCGCGGATCCGCCCGCAAAGGACCAGTCGACCGAGAGGGGCGGATTTGCGCTGCTCAACGGGCTGACTGAGAAGCTGTTCGGCTACCTACGCGAGGATCTCCTCGGCCAGCCAGTGGAGATGCTGATCCGGGAAGATCTTCATGCTGCCCACGTGAACAACGGGAGCGGGTATTCGGCTCAGCCGCACACGAGTCTCGGGCAGCGCCAGGGGAGGCGCAAGGACGGATCCTCCTTTTCCATCGAAATCAGCCTCGGTCCAGTGAAGTCCAGCGAGGGCGATTCCGTTCCGGCTATCATTCGCGATATTAGCGAGCGCAAGCAGGCCGAGGAACAGCTCCGCGAGAGTCAGGAGAGACTCACAAGCGAATTGCAGATGCGCAATCGGGAAGTGGAACGGGCCGATCGCCTGAAGAGTGAATTCCTGAGCAGCATGAGCCATGAGCTACGGACCCCGCTGCACATGATTATTGGGTTCTCGGAGTTGCTCGCCGAGGAGCTAAAGGGTCCCCTCAACTAAGATCAGAAGCGATTCGTCGAACACACTCAAAGAGACTCACTGCACCTGCTGGAACTGATCAACCAAATTCTCGATCTGAGCAAGATTGAAGCGGGTCCGCTCGAGCTGCGACGCCAGACCTTGGATTTGTCTGGGCCGATAATGCGCGGCTCGCGTATTTGAGGGGAAGCCGGTCTCGACGATCGCTCGCAAGAAGGAATCGAACCTTCAACCCAGTGATTAGAGTCAGCATAGACAGGCGTATGCTGTTGATTTCACGTTCGCCCAGATTGCGGGGTAGTGGGCGCGCTTGTTGTGTACCTTGTTGTTTACCCGGGTTTCGCGCCGGTTCAACAGCAGGTTGAACAATGGAGCTACGCGTCCGGTTCCAGGGTCAGACGCCGGTAGAAGGTGTTTCCCACCTACCCTCGGTGCGTTTCTCAACTTGCAGCACTCCGTTTCCGGCATGTAACCGGTTGGAAGCGATAAGATGCCCAGATCGTGAAATAGTTTACATTTCGATAGGGCGGCTCCTTCAGAAGAACCCTGGACATGCTGCTCCTTCAGACACTCGTCCTTGGTCCCGCACATGGCCAGACGATAGCCCACGCCATAGAGCGGGGCTCGGACGAAGTGCTTCAAGTTGAACACGGCTCGCTCTACCCAGCGTTGCATCGCCTGCAGAATCGGGGGGGATCGCCCGCCTTCTGGGGGACATCGGAGAACAACCGAAAAGCTAAGTATTACCGGCTCACGCCCGGGGGCAAGAAGCAGCTCGCGGCACAGACCTCCCGCTGGGAACAAGTAGTGCGGGCTATCGGCCGCATCCTCAATCCAGTTGTGGAGAAGCAGGGATGAACTGGTGGCGATTCTTCCGCCGTGAGGAAGCCGATGCCGAACAGCGCGAGGAGCTCGATTTCTACCTGGATGTCACGACGGAAGGTCGTGGCGACGTTTGCGATTCGAAGTGAACGCGCGGGCACGGAAGCGTTCCTTCGGGAAGTCGCCGTTGCGATCCACGCCGTGAATCCTAGTTTACCGTTGGCCAAAGTGCGGACTCTGAACGATGTCTACAAACGCTCCATGGCGCGCACCTCCTTCGCGCTCGTTCTGCTTGGAATCGCCGGAACGATGGCTTTGGCCCTTGCGATTGTCGGAGTATACGGCGTCCTTGCCTATGCTGTAGGGCAGCGGCGGCGTGAGGTTGGCATCCGCCTTGCTCTGGGTGCTGAGCCCAGGGCGCTCAAATGGTTGTTCGTTCGAAAAGGGCTGATCCTCAACTGCGTGGGTGGCATCATTAGACTGGCATTAGCGGGAGGTCTATCAAGATGGATCTCTTCCCTACTCTTTGGTGTCACGCCGCTTGATCCTCTCGCGTACATTGCATCGAGCGCTGTCATCGCTGCGTCGGTCATGGTGGTTAGTTATGTCCCAGCCCGCCAGGCGGCCTTCGTGGACCCAATGGAGACACTTCGAAGCGAATAGGCACTGACCCATCGACAGCCCGCCGTTCAGGTGGTAGCTCAGAGTTGCCCGCGAGTAACGCTATGACTCTATCTGGAGTGACCGGCGGAGAAAGGCCGGGGCTCGGCGAGATCTTTGCCGGCGGGTCACTTCGGATAGAGACGTTTGAAGGAAGCCGCTCGCGTTTAGGGCAGACGCGGGCCATTATTGAAATTTGAATCGATATTCCACTAGGAACTTGTTGAAATAGCCCATCCACAGGCATTCCGATTCGAGTTTTCGCGTGGATGGGACATTCTCGCGAGGCCTGGTTGGCTCTCCAAGCTGCGCACTCGGCACCGTCCGCCGCTGTGCACTACGCTCCCGCCGGCCTTAGTCGTGGGATTCGCCATAGATTGTATGCCGCTACCGCGTACTGGAATAACCAACTCACTTTTTCTAGCCCGCGCAGCTTGACCTTCCTCATCC
>Ga0208827_1000077_pt1 | contig 91539 bp, 87 predicted proteins | sample Sb_taG_5_FD_187709 | JGI IMG/M metagenome (GOLD analysis project Ga0208827, IMG submission 187709) | Peat soil microbial communities from Weissenstadt, Germany - Sb_50d_8_FC metaG (SPAdes) (version 2) | ecosystem: Environmental > Terrestrial > Soil > Wetlands > Peat | place: Germany... | reverse complement strand
TGCGCTCGACCGCCGTCTGCGCGATGCCGGGCTCGATCTTGCGCATCCGCGAATTCGGAAATATTTCGAGTTGTGTCTGGCCGTACAGGACCTGCCGCGGCATTTAGGGCAGCATTCGGGCGGCATGGTCATTTGCGAGGACCGTCTGGATTCGGTCGTCCCGCTGGAGCCGGCTTCCATGCCGGGCCGCGTGGTGGTGCAGTGGGATAAAGAAGACTGCGCGGACATGGGCCTCATCAAAGTCGATCTGCTGGGCCTGGGCATGATGGCGGCGCTGAAAGATTCTCTCGAACTGATTCGCGATCATTATCACGAAGAAGTGGATCTGGCGCACCTTCCAGCGGACGACCCCATCGTATATTCCACGCTGCAAAAGGCCGACACGGTAGGAATGTTCCAAGTCGAAAGCCGGGCGCAGATGGCGTGCCTGCCGCGCCTGAAGCCGTCGAAATTTTACGACATCGTGGTGCAAGTGGCAATCATACGGCCGGGACCGATCGTGGGGAATATGGTCAATCCATTTCTCAAGCGGCGGCAGGGGCGAGAGGCGGTCACGTATCCGCATCCGTCGCTCGAAACGGTGCTGGGCCGAACGCTGGGCGTGCCGCTGTTTCAGGAGCAGTTGCTACGCATGGCCATGATCACCGCCAACTTTACCGGCGGCGAAGCGGAGGAGTTGCGCCGCGCCATGGGCTTCAAACGCTCCGAGGCAAGAATGAAAGTAATCGAAGAAAAGTTGCGTGCCGGCATGACGCGCAACGGAATCCTTGGTGAGACGCAGGAGCAGATCATCCAGTCGATTACTTCGTTTGCTCTTTATGGATTCCCGGAGTCTCATGCCGCGAGCTTTGCCTTGATTGCGTATGCCAGCGCTTATTTGAAATGCCATTACTTGGCAGCGTTCACGGCGGCACTGCTGAATAATCAGCCGATGGGTTTTTATCATCCCGCGACGATTGTGAAAGATGCGCAGCGTCACGGATTGAAAATGCTGCCGATGGATGTGACGCGGTCAGATTGGAAGTGCAGTTTAGAAACAGTGGCCAGTGGCCAGTGGCCAGTGGCCAGTAAAAGTGCTGCCTTGCTGGGCATCGACATTCTTGCTCTGCGTCTTGGGCTGAAATATGCTCGCGGGCTGCGCGAAGCGGCGGGGCAGGCATTGGTTCGAGAGCGCAGCCTGGCGTCGTTTGCTTCGGTGCAGGATTTGGCTCGTCGCGTGCCCGAGTTGCGCAAGGATGAGTTGACGACGCTGGCGGAGATTGGGGCGCTGAATGCGATTGGGAATTCACCACAGAGGCACCGTTTTGTGGAGCGCCGGGCGTCCCCGCCCGGCCCCGCAGGAATTCCTCTGGCCGGGTGGAGACGCCCGGCGCTCCAAGTAGGATGTCTCCGTGGTGAAAAAGTCTTTCATCGTCGCGATGCACTTTGGCAGGTGGAGCGGGCGGTGCGCTGGTCGGGGCCTTTGCTGGATGAGCTTCCGGAAATTGATGGGGAATCTCCGCTCGCGGCCATGACGAACGAAGAGCGATTGATGGCGGATTTTCGCGCTACCGGGCTGACGGTTGGGCCTCATCCCATGCAGTACCGCCGGGCAGAAATGAAAAAGATGGGGATTTATCGCGCTTGCGATCTGGCGCACCTGCCGAACGGACGCCGATTGCGAATCGGCGGATGCGTGATTGCCCGCCAACGTCCGGGGACGGCCAAGGGAATGATGTTCATGAGCCTGGAAGATGAAACGGGGATCGCCAATGCGATTGTCGCTCCCGATATGCTGCAGAAGAATCGAGCGCTGCTGATTTCCGAGCGCTTCCTGATGATCGAGGGAATTTTGCAGAATCAGGACAATGTGATCCACATCCGTGCGGAAAAAGTTTCGCCGCTCCGCGTTACGCGCGCAGAAACTGTGTCGCATGATTTCCATTGAAGCGGGAAGTCTCCGGACCGTCCACAAGGCAACTATGGACGATATATCCAAGTCTGCGCCGTAGCCTGATCGTTATTCGGATATCCGCCCGCCAGCAGCACGCTGCCATCGCGCAGCTTCGTCTCCGTCATAAAATGTCGCTCGTCGTTCATCTGCCCCGCAGCCAACAGAAACTTCCCGCTCGCCGGATCAAAAATCTCAACCTCTCGACTTCCGCCTGCAACTAGTAGTTTCCCTGACGCCAGCAGCACTGACTCATTCGGCAGCTTGAAGCGGCTGTCGTTCAGGGACGACGTCGCCGTGAACTTCCCGGTGCGGGGATCGTAAATTTCCGCGCTGCTCATCGTCCCATGCCAGTCTCGCTCGTCGGAGCCGCCAGCAATCAAAACGCGTCCGTCCGGGAGTAAGCCGGCCGTGTGTTTGTGGCGCGCCGTGATCAGATTGCCGGTCTGGCTGAAAGTCCCGGTTTTCGGGTCATACAACTCTGCAGCCGCGATCAGCCCTCCACTGCCGCCTCCGGCAATCAGAACCCGCCCGTCGTGGAGCAGGGTAGCCGTGTGGCCCGAGCGAGGACGGTGCAACGAACCGGTGGGCTGGAAGCGCAAAGTGTCGCCGTGGAAAATCTCAGCCGAGCCGATTGCGCCATCGGGACCGTCATGATCGCCACCGCCCGCCAGCAGCACATCGCCGTTGGTCAGCAGTGTGGCGCTCAGCCCAGCGCGCCTGGTAGTCATCTTCGAGATTGCGGTGAACCTCCCTGTCGCGGGATCGTACAACTCGGCGGAGTCGGTGGTGCCGTGGCCGATCCACCCTCCGGCGATCAGCACTTTCCCCGATCGCAGCAGCACGGCGATGTGTCCCACTCGGGCAATGCTCATTTCGCCGGTTCCCTGGAACTTGCCCGTCGCCGGATCATAAAGTTCAGTAGAGCGGTAGAAATCCTGGTTGCGGCGCATGCCGCCGGCGATAAGCACTTTGCCATCGGGCAGCAAGGTTGCGGTGTGGCCCGAGCGCGGCTCCAGCATTGGCGCTGCGGGAATGACCAACCCGGCGTTAGAAACCGCGGGAACAACCGTTCGAAAAGCCGCCACTCCGACGGCAAGGCTGGATATTGTCAGTGCAATGAGGAGAAAGTGCAACCGGCTCATGGCGTCCTCCTGAGTAAGTAAGACTGGCCTGGGCCCGATCCGTTAGCAGAGCATCGAGCAAATTTCCTCTACGCGGTCGAGAGCTTTCTGGCATTGTGCCGCAGCGATCGGCCTTCGGCTAAACTATAAAGCTCTTCCGCGAGATTCTTGGCGTGATCGCCGACGCGCTCCAGCGCCTGGGCGGCGAGCAGGATGTCGAAATTCTTCTGCCCGCTCGGACTGTTGGGCTCGGCCAGATGCCGGTGAAACAAGGAGTGACACAGGCGGTCCACTTCCGGGTCGGATTGCAGGACGGTTTGCGCGTACGACACGTCTCGCTTAATGAAGCCCTGATGAACCTGCTCCAGCATTGCGCACAGCAGAGAAGCCATCTCTATCAGCTGACGGGAATCCGCCGCCGGTAATTTTTCGCGGCGCGATTGCAGCTGCATGACCGCATTGTAGGCGAGGTCTCCGATGCGTTCGAGGTCGGTGATGAACTTCAAACACGCCAGCAACTCACGCGCCTTGGCTTCCCCTACGCGCGTGATGGCTTCGGGCAGTTGCTCGTCAATCTTGCGCTCGATCTGATCGAGTTCTTTCTCGCAATCCTTGATCGCGAGAAATGCCAGACGCGAACCGTCCGCGAGAAAATCCCTGACATTGAAGACCGCGTCGCGGGCGATCAGGCAGCCCCGGACGACCAGGGACGGGAGTTCATCTTCCAAAAAGTCTTGGTTGCGGGTGTCAGCGGGACGGGCGCGAGCTTCCGCCGCTCGGGATCGCGTCGAAGTCGAGCGCCGCTTCCCTCGTGGAGCTGCGGACGGTTGTTTTCGAGTCATGGAAACTCGCGCCATGCGAGACCAGCTAGTAACTGTAAAGAAGCTAGCATAAAACGGGAATGTGAATGGAATGTAAATGGCCGGTGTTGGTGATGAGCAGATATTGAGGGGCGCGACTACGTCTATCATCGTATCGTCGGTGTGCAGCCAGTCGCAACGCGGCTGCCACTCTGCGTTGCGCCGCGTCTCGTCGAAGGGAGTGTTTGTGGACATCAAGGATTTTCTTCGGATGTTTGCCTACGATTACTGGGCGAATCGCGAATGCCTCGCCGCGATGCGTGCTGCCGGGTCCGTTTCCCCGGACACGGTCGGACGCATGGCCCATATTCTCTCGGCGCAGAAGCTCTGGCTCGAACGTATTTTGAAGCAGCGCCAGAGCATGCCGGTGTGGCCCGGTTCAACGATTGAGGACTGCATGGCGCTGGCCGACGAGATGTCGTCGGCCTGGCGAAGTTATCTTATGCAGTTTACGTCGCAGTTAACGACCCAACTGGGGACGCACGTCCCGCCCATGTCGCTCGACGACCGAGTCGAATACCGCAACAGCAAGGGCGAACCATGGTCCAGCCGCGTAGAAGACGTGCTGACGCACGCACTTTTTCACTCCGCGTATCATCGCGGGCAGATCGCTTTGCAGATGCGCGCGTCCGGCATAGAGCCCGCCTACACCGATTTCATCCATGCCGTGCGCCAGGGATTCGTCGATTAGAACTGGACAAGAGTGTGAAGATGGATCGTGGAACGATATGGCACGTCTGGCTGCCGCTGATTGTGGGCCTGTGGGCTTTCGGCTTTGTATTTCAGTCCGTACAGAGACGCGGGCTGACGCAATGGCTCGGACTGCTGCTCGGTTTGATCGGCCTCGGCGGCGTGATTCTCGCCCGCTACACACTGGGGCGATCGTTCTCCTGGGTTCCTAAAGCGAATGAGCTTGTCACCGGCGGCATCTACTCGCGGATCCGCAATCCTATTTATGTTTTCGGAAGGTAATCATCCCTTGACTGTAGGTACTAAAACACGGGATACTGTTACCCTATCGCCGGGACATTTCTACGTCGAAAAGGGGTACGATCCTACTGTGCGCGTTCCAGATGAGGTTCTGAAATCGGTTGCATTTATCGGTGAAGTTGTTCATCAAGACGAACATGGGAACGTATTTGGCGACCTACTTGCCACGGGATTCTTTGTTTCGATACCAGCCAAACATTTCCCAGAGTTGCGGCATGTTTATTTTGTGACCGCGAAACACGTAGCTCTAGATTTGAAGGATAGACCTCCGTACATTTTGGTCAACAGCAAGGATGGCGGGCAGACTCATTTAACCAACTTTTTTCCTTATTGGTACTTTCATCCTACGGATCAGAACGCGGACGTTGCGGTACTCCAAGTCGCAGACCAACCGAACGTGGCCTATCGCACAGCTGTGCTCACAAGAAATTTCGTCACACAAGAAGATATTGCATCCCGCAAGTGGGTAGACATAGGCGATGAGGTTTTTGTTACGGGCCTTTTCACACCGGCACCCGGACAACATCGCAATATGCCTCTTGTTCGACACGGAAACATTGCGATGATCCCAGACGAGCAAATCCAAACCGACCTAGGATTCAGCGATTTGTACCTAGTAGAGGGGCGATCTATTGGGGGGTTGAGTGGTTCTCCAGTGTTTGTGCGGCGTACTGAGACATTCAAGCTAGAACTCCAAGGGAGACTCACCGAAGTGAATTGCCCTGGCCCGTACAAATTGCTCGGACTGATGCAGGGGCACTGGGACATCAAAGAGTCGGAGATAAACAAACCTCTGATTCAGCATGATCGAAAACATGGAGTGAATCTGGGAATTGCTATCGTCACTCCCGCAATGAAAATCTCAGAGATACTGAACCAACCTGCTATGACCAAATATAGAGAAGCATCTGAAGAGGATCTAGGGCGACATCGCGGCAGTGTTCCTGGGGCGGATAGCGCGAGAAAGTCAGATGAGCAACCATTCACACAGAAAGATTTCGAGGCTGCGCTAAAGAAGGCCAGTCGCAAGATCACTACAGCAACTACGAAATAGCCATGTTGACATTCAAGCGTATCGTGGTCGCGTGGATACTCTGGTGCGCTGCTGATCTGATTGCGATGGGATTACTCACTACAACGCACGTGGTGAGTATCCAAGGGCGTCCATCTGTGCTGCCAAACTCTGCTCAAGACGCGATCTGGATTCTCGTTTCGCTGGCATTAGCGGTCGGGTGCTTCAAACTTGCATGGGCCAAGATTAAATAGAGCGATTGCATATCGATAACCGGCAGGTCCACGGCGACCTGTCACCTTCTTTACGATTCCCTGGAAGTCCTATAGGGTTTTCTCCGTCTGTAGAGGAGGAAATTCCCATGACGATGCAGGTTGGTATGGTGGCGACGGATGGGGTGCTAATCGCTGGCGACAGACTTTGGGGAAATAGTGAATCGACTCAGTATGCCAGTGCTCGACATACTAGTAACAGTACCAAAATTGAAATCAACTATGAAAAGGGAGTAGCAATAGCTTGCGCTAGAAGCATGGAATTGGCAACTCGGGTTGCTCACGACCTCTTCAAAGAATTGGACGCTGACGATTGGATCGCACCGGAAACCCGAGCCGAAACTGTTGCAAATAGATTACTGGATCAATTACCCGAGAGGCGAAGACAATTCCAGTGCATCATTGCGACTGCTGGGCCGGACTTTAAGTTATTCCACCTTTACGCAGGTCTGTTTGATTTGCAAAAGGGAGCATCCTGTCGGCGTCAAGATCACGCTATATTCGCTGGTGACACAATGAATTCGGCTGTGTTCTGGCGAGAACGCTACTATTCATCTTGGGCACCATCATTGTTGCCGATTGACCAGTTGATTCCTCTTGCCGCCCACCTCATTCTTTCTGCTGGCGAGATTGGTCGCGGTGCCATCGGGGGGCTGGAAATTGTACGCTGCGATAAAGACGGGACTGTACGCCGACTGTCTGACGAATCACTTGTGGAACTTAAAGCCATCTCACGCGATTGGGACCAACGTTTTGGCAAGGACATTCTGGGCCATAGGCAGAAATACATTTATGCCTAGTCCTGCCGTAATGACCAAAGCCGAGTCAGAACGGCTCTGGAATCGGAACACTCTGACGCACAACCACATCCCGCTTCTCTACCTGATGCAAGAAGCTAACGAACATCGGCTGCACGTCGAAGCGCCGATTGTAACGGAAACTGTACTCGTTGAGGTAGGTCTGTAGATAGTGGCGGCCAACCGAGTGATAAACGCCCCGTATTCCAGTTTTGATGAGCGACCAAAATCCTTCAATCGTGTTCGTATGAACCTCGCCAGAAACGTAGATATTCTCGCTGTGATTGATTCTCTGGTGCGTGTACCCGCGAGCATCAATTCCATTGTAGGAACGGAACTCATCGGTAAACACGAGGGATCGCGGAAGGACATGCTCTTTGATCAATCCATGCAGCGTGTCGGCCTTAACATCGGCGGCGACGAAGGCGCGAACCTGTCCCTTACGCTGGACCATGCCAACAACCGGAGTCTTCTCGGTTCCGCGTCCGCGTGTTCCTTTAGAGCGGCTTCCATAATAGGTTTCATCCATCTCGACCTTGCGGTTGAATCCGCCAATTGGTCCGCTCTTTTCGTCGGTCAACATGGAGCGAATCTGCTTGAACATGCGCCACGCGGTTTTATAGGTGACGCCAGTCTCGCGCTGAATCTGCTTTGCCGAGATGCCACAACGGGTCTGTGCCATGAGGTAGACCGCATAAAACCAAGTGGTCAGCGGAGTGGGCGATTTGTGGAAGATCGTGTCGGCGGTCGGGTGCACGTGATGGCCGCAATGATCGCAAGAGTAGGACGGACGGCTCACAACACGATGGTGCTTTGTAACCGCATTGCACGCCTCGCAAAAGATGCCGTCCGGGTACAGGTAGGTTTTCAGCCATTCAAGGCAGGTCGTGTCATCTGGGAACTGCTTCTGAAAGTCTTTCAGCGTGAACGGGAGCATCTTCGGCTTGCGATTGTTGTGTGCCATGACCTTACCTACTTTCAAGTAAGATCGTAGCAGATTGCGTACCTACAGTCAAGGGATAATTACCTTTCGGAATGTTTGCCGTGGTAGGGATGATTCTCATGGTGGGGCGGCCTCGCTTGCTGGTCATTCTGGCGGTGCTAATTCCGATGCAGATCATCCGCGCGCGCTGCGAGGCCGCCGCTTTGGAAGCGAAGTTCGGCGACGCCTATCGAGAATACCGCAAGCGCACATGGTTCTGACACATGTTGTTCTGACGCATGTTCCTTCTTACGAATCGAGAGTTGCCGTGACCACGGGCCACTGCCGAGCTGCGCTCGGCTTGGACGGGCGAGGGCGCCCGTCCCTACACGAGTCAAAGTGACTATTGTAAAATCTGGTTCCGGGAGGTAGACTTGTCACAATCGCTAACGGACACATTCCACGGGGTTTCCTGTTCCAGCGCAGGGTGTTCCAGGCACATAGCCTTGCGTCCAATTGTCACGAAATGGGGTGATGCCTATCACGGCAAAACTTCTCCTCGAGGCATCTAATCAATACAGCCGCAATTCCTGCGGTGTCCTTTGTTTTGACAATCCGTAGCGCATAAAATTCGGAGGCACGCCTATGAGCACAGTGATGGAACCGCCCAAGAAAGCTGGGGCGGACTACACCAATCAAATTCTCAACCTCGTCAAAGCCAAAAACCCAGCCGAACCGGAATTCCACCAAGCCGTCATGGAAGTGTTCGAGTCCTTGAGGCCCGTGTTGGAACGCCACCCTGAGTATCACGAAGCCAAGATTCTAGAGCGTATTACGGAGCCCGAACGGGTTCTTATGTTCCGCGTGCCCTGGTTCGATGATCAGGGCAAAGTGCAAGTCAATCGCGGCTTCCGCATCGAGATGAACAGCGCCATCGGCCCCTACAAGGGCGGACTGCGCTTCCATCCCTCGGTGAACCTCGGCATCCTGAAATTCCTGGCGTTCGAACAAGTCTTCAAGAATTCGCTCACCACGCTGCCCATGGGCGGCGGCAAGGGCGGTTCGGATTTCGACCCCAAGGGCAAGAGCGACAACGAAGTAATGCGCTTCTGCCAGAGCTTCATGACCGAGCTCTGCCGTCACATCGGCCCTGACACGGACATTCCCGCCGGCGACATCGGCGTGGGCGGACGCGAAATCGGCTTCATGTTTGGCCAATATAAGCGCCTGCGGAATGAATTCACCGGCGTTCTCACCGGCAAAGGCCTAGCCTGGGGCGGTTCGCTGATTCGTCCCGAGGCCACCGGCTATGGCTGCGTGTACTTCGCCAACGAAATGCTGAAGACTCGCAAAGACACGCTGGAAGGCAAAGTATGTCTGATCTCCGGCAGCGGCAACGTCTCGCAGTACACCGTCGAGAAGCTGCTTGATCTGGGCGCGAAGCCGGTTACCTTGTCCGATTCCGACGGCAGCATCTACGATGCCGACGGCATCGACCGCGACAAGCTCGCCTTTATCATGGAGCTGAAGAACAACCGCCGCGGCCGCATCCAGGAGTACGCCAACAAATTCAAGAAGGCCATCTACAGCGCCACCGACAAGAAGCTCGACCACAACTGGCTGTGGAACATCAAGGCCGACTGCGCGTTCCCGAGCGCCACTCAGAATGAGATCAACGCAAAGGACGCGGCGAACCTAATAAAGAATGGCGTCAAGGTCGTCAGCGAGGGAGCGAACATGCCGAGCACCCTCGAAGCCACCAAAGCGTTCCTCGACGCCAAAGTCCTCTACGGACCGGCCAAGGCCGCCAATGCCGGCGGAGTTGCCACCTCCGGACTGGAAATGTCGCAGAACAGTATGCGCATCTCCTGGACGCGCGAAGAGGTCGATGATCGTTTGCACAAGATCATGATTGCCATTCACAAAAACTGCTTCGAAACGGCCGAGAAGTACGGCACGCCAGGCAACCTGGTGAACGGCGCCAATATCGCGGGCTTCCTGAAAGTCGCGAACTCGATGCTGGATCAGGGCCTGGTGTAGTTGAACGCTGCTTAGAAAATAACAGTATTCACCCCCGTGTCATCCTGAGCGGAACGGGTGCCCCACCCTCGTCCCTGCGTTCTTTGCAGGGACGAGGGTGGGGATTTTGACCCCCGCTGGTTTCTGGCCGTTCCCATCGCATTCGCTAGCCTCTGCATTTCACGAAATGCAAGCCATCTAGTGTTCACTCAGCGTGAAGTTCACCATGACCTGCGTTTCCACGGCCACGACTTTTCCGTTCAACAGGAACGGCCGATATTTCCATTGCCTCACGGCATCCAGTGCGGCCGGAGCCAGCATGGGATGACCCGAGACGAGTTCGACGCTCTCGACGTCGCCCGTCTGATTGATCAACGCCTTGACCACCACGGTCCCCTGGATTCTTGCCTGTCGCGCCAGTGGCGGATAAATTGGCGGCAGCGTGCTAACGATGAGCCCCTCCGCGACGCCCTGAGAAACGCGGATCCGCTGTTCAGGCTTCGACGTACCAGAAGCAGCGTTGCTTTGAGGAGGAGTGCCGGCCCCGCCAAGGCGGACGGCAGGAGTTTTCTCCTTCACGACCTCGCCGCTGGCTAGGCAGGTGGCAGCCTTTCCATCGGCGGACGCGCGCACCGTGCCGCCTTCATCCGAACAGAACGACCGCTGACCGGAATCCGCCGCCTCAGGCTCCGCCACGACGCGGTAGTGAGACGTATCGCATCCCGAAATGGCGAAGGTGTAGCCGTTTTTCTTTCCGCCGGCCAATTGCGAATCATAAAGGTAGACGCGCTTTGTGGCGCCCGTCTCTTTGCCTGCACTTCCCAGAGAAGAAAGCGTGCAGGCAAAGCCGCCCTGTGCAGACTGGTATGACCTCTCGGCATTGATCACCGCGCGCACCGACCACAGCGCCATCTGTTCACTCTGACGGAACTGATGTTCTTCCACGCGCTTCAGGAAAACTGGATCGGCGAGAGGAAACCGCGCCGTCGCGCTAACTTCATTCAAACCCGTAAGCGTTTGACCAACACACCTGTTCGAGGGACACGGTTTGTGTTGAAGTTTCCGGATGAGTGTAAAATAGAAGGTTTCAGCACACAAACGACGTACAGGCGCGGAAGTTCAGGAGTTAGTGGCGGAATTCATGAGCAGCGGTCTGCGGCGGAGCGAGTTTTGTCGCAGTCGGCGGTTAAGCTTCGGCACGCTTGATCGGCATCTGAAGAAACGGCGGTGGAAGGGAAAAGGAGAAGCGTTCCTGCAGACGGCCAATTGGTGCCAGTGGAGCTAGCCACAAAGAAATTGGCGGCGGAGCGCGAAACGAGTTGCGGGCTAGTTGTGGTGTTGTCGGGCGGTCGCCGGGTCGAAGTTCAGCGTGATTTTGATGCGAATACGTTCGAGCGCCTAGTGAGTGCACTGGAGCGGGTGTAAGGCGTGTTTGGAGTGGGTTCAGCCACGCGGATTTATCTAGCAGCCGGAACCACTGACATGCGCAAGGGGTTCGAGGGGCTCTACGGTCTCGTGCGGGATCGACTGTTGTGTGACCCGCTGAGTGGGCATCTCTTCTTGTTCTGCAACGCCCAGCGTAATCGTTTGAAGGTGCTGGTCTGGGATGCAACAGGACTATGGGTTTGCGCGAAAAGGTTAGAGAAAGGACGCTTCAGTTGGCCGCAATCGGGTGATGCGCAGGGCAAGGTCGTCCTGACTCACGAAGAGCTCTCTTTACTATTGGGTGGGATTGATCTGGCCAAAACCAAGCACAAGCGGTGGTACCGGCGGGCTCCACCAGAAGGACATGCCGCCGCATGAGTTGCTTGAACGTTTCGATCGACTCTGGTAAATCAGTAACCCATTGTGAGTGCGCCTCCCATCCCTTCAGCGCCGGCCGATCTGGAACTCATCGCACAGCTGAAGAGCCGCCTGCAGTAGCGCAGCTGAGGATTCGTGTGCTGGAAGAGCGTCTGCGGTTGATGCGGATTGAGAAGTACGGAGCGGGCGGCGAAAAACTTTCGCAGGCGCAAATGCAATTGTTCGAACCTGAGCCGGTCGTCAGTGAAGTGATAGAACAGGCGGAGGGTGAGCAGGCGCCCGCACCGCGCTCGACAAAGACATCCTGTAAACATCCAGGCCGCCAGGAGTTGCCTCCGAATCTTCCTCGCGTAGAGCGGGATTCTGCCTTGCGCGCCGGATCAGCGCGTGTGCAACATCTGGCAGCGATTCTTCCCGGACTCGCCGATCTTCCGATCAAGCGTCTCCCCTCACTTACTCCTTCTATTTGGGCCAGCTCCGATCGAGGAAACAATTTTCCCAAAGAATTACGTACTTCTCGGTTGCCAAAGTTGAAGATTGTTGATTTCTTCTCTCCGCTCATCACCCGCGGAATCAACGGAGGGGCGCTTGCGCGGTTACAACCCATCTCACAAATAGCAGACGCTAGCCCCACCGCGCCAACGACGGGAGGTGCCCGGCACCCTTAACGTGCTTCGAGCGCGGTGTGTGCCCGGTGCCACGCCGCATCGAGGTCGCGGCGATCAAGTGCGACCAGCGCGCTCGCGGTTTCCAGGATCGCTCGCCGAGAATCCGGCCGCAGGCGGCCCTCGGCGCTGCGCAAGCCGCGTGCGGAGCACAGGGCAGTACCGTATGGTTCCCAGATTTGCGAAGAGACGAGCAGTTTATCGATCACATTTTAGTGAAGTTCTAGCAACGGGGAACTACTTCCTGCAGAAACGGCGGACTCTATGACGGGATGCTGGTATTCGACAGCATGGGCCGTTCGCCAAGTTGGCGGCTCGCCACAAACCTCATCTTACCCTGCTCGGCGTCTACCACCATGTGGTCGCCGTGGTGCACCTCGTCATGCAAAATTTTAACGGCCAGCGGATCCTGTACCAGCCGTTGGATCGAGCGTTTCAGGGGCCGCGCGCCGAAGTTGGGATCGTAGCCCTCGCGCAGCAGTAGTTCCTTGGCAGAATGGGTCAACTCCAGGGTGATTTGGCGGTCGGCCAACAGACGCCGCACCTCCTCCAGCCGTAGGTCAATAATCTTGGTCAGCTCATCTGTGCCAAGCGGGTTGAAGATGATGAAGTCGTCTACGCGGTTGAGGAATTCAGGCTTGAAGTGTGCCCGCAGCGCCTTCATCACTTGCTTGCGTGCTTGCTCAGAATCCTCTTGTGTGCGCAACCAGTCGGCGGTGAGCTGTTCCGAGTTGATGTTGGAGGTCATGATGAGGACAGTATTGCGGAAATCAACGGTGCGGCCCTTCCCGTCGGTGAGGCGGCCGTCATCCATGATCTGCAGCAGGATGTTGAATACATCCTGGTGGGCTTTTTCTATCTCGTCGAAAAGCACGACCGAGTAAGGACGACGGCGCACAGCTTCGGTGAGTTGGCCGCCTTCTTCATAGCCGACATATCCTGGTGGCGCACCGATTAGCCGCGACACCGCATATTTCTCCATGTATTCAGACATGTCGATTCGCACCAGGGCACGTTCGTCATCAAAGAGGAACTCGGCCAGGGCACGGGCTAGTTCGGTCTTGCCTACTCCCGTCGGCCCCAAGAAGATGAACGAGCCGATAGGACGCTTGGGATCGGAGAGCCCGGTGCGGGCACGGCGGATGGCGTCGGCAATCCGCTGCAAGGCCGGATCTTGGCCGATCACGCGGCGGCGCAGCCGGTCTTCCATTTCGAGCAGCTTCTTCACCTCGCCTTCCAGCATCCTGGACACAGGAATGCCGGTCCACTTAGAAACGATGTGTGCGATCTCGTCTTCATCCACTTCTTCCTTGAGCATGCGCGAGCTGCGCCGGTCGAGTTTTGATTGAAGCTTGCGCATCTCCTGCTCAGCGTGGCGAAGCGTGGCATGGCGGTCGCTGCCCGCCTTCGGCGATCCGGCATCGCAGGACTCTGTTTGCTCCTGCAAATTCAGTTGCTTGATCGTCTGCTCGAGGTCGTGCATCCGGCTGACCGCTTCCTTCTCCCTCTTTAAGCAGGCCTTCAGGACGTTGACTTGTTTCTGGACTCCGGCCAGCTCACTTTCCAGGATTCGCAGCTTTTTCCGCGAATTGGCATCGTCTTCCCGTGCGAGTGCGTGCTTCTCGATCACCAATTGCTTGGCGCGGCGCTCGAGTTGGTCGATCTCCACCGGCACGGAGTCGATCTGCATGCGCTGCGCGGCCGCGGCCTCGTCGACTAAGTCGATCGCCTTGTCGGGCAAGAAGCGATCAGCGATGTAGCGGTGCGAGAGCGTGGCTGCGGCTACGAGGGCTGAGTCCTTGATGCGAACGCCATGGTGCAGTTCATAACGCTCTTGCAGGCCGCGCAAGATGGCGATGGTGTCCGCGACGCTGGGCTCGGCCACGAAAATAGTCTGGAAGCGACGTTCGAGCGCCGGGTCTTTCTCGATGTGCTTGCGGTACTCGCTCAGGGTGGTGGCGCCGATGGCTCGCAACTCCCCGCGCGCCAGTGCCGGCTTCAACATATTGGACGCGTCAATTGCGCCTTCCGCCGCTCCCGCGCCAACCAGTGTGTGCAACTCGTCAATGAAGGTGATGATCTGCCCCTGCGAGTCCTCGATCTCCCGCAGCAGCGCCTTCAAGCGATCTTCAAACTCGCCGCGGTACTTGGTGCCAGCCACCAGCGCACCCAGATCCAGGGCTACCAGACGCTTAGTCTTGAGCGACTCGGGGACATCGGCGCCGACGATGCGCTGGGTCAGACCTTCGACGATGGCAGTCTTGCCCACGCCGGGCTCGCCAATCAGCACGGGGTTGTTCTTGGTGCGGCGCAATAGCACTTGAATCACGCGCCGGATTTCGTCATCGCGACCGATCACTGGGTCGAGCTTGCCGCGACGCGCCAAGTCGGTAAGATCGCGGGCATAGAGTTCAAGCGTTCCAGATTTGGTTTCTGGGGTTGGGCCCGCGGCCTGCTGGGGGCTGCGAACGGCGGTTAGCGCCATTAGGATGGCATTGCGACTGGCGCCATGTCGCGCCAGCAGGGATTGGGCGGGATCGCTCTCGAGGCCCATGATGGCCAATAGCAGGTGTTCGGTGGAGACGTGCTCATCGTCGAGGTCGGCGGCCTCGTGAAAAGCTTGCTCGAGGACGGCGCTGGCGGCCGAGGAGGGCTCAGCCTTCAAGGCGCCGCCGGCCCAAAGCGCTGGCAGGCGGTCGATCTGGCGCCGTGCCTCCGCCAGCGCTGCCTGGTTGTCGACGCCAATCTTGCTCAACACCGGTACCACCATGCCTTCGCGGTCCGCCAGGAGACTGGCGAGCAAATGGAGGGGTATTAGCTCGGGGTTGCCGCGCTTGGAGGCCAGATAGTTGGCGGCTTGCACCGCCTGCTTCGCCTTGGACGTCAGTTTGTCCCAACTCGCGATGATCGGCATGGTGTTCGCCCCACACGGGCCGCACAACCAGTCTCAGTTCGTGTTGTGGTTAAAGTGCCGCGTTCTCTGCTAAGAATCCAGGTGCTATCGCTTGGAAGCGCCTCCACAAACCGCCGCATCAGGCCGGTAGTCGCCGGATAAATCTCCGGCTCTCCAATTGAAAACAGGGTCGAGCCCTTCGGACTTGAGCTTGGTGGAGTAGATCGGCGCATCGTATGAGTGAGCCGTGAACTGGCATCCACCGTGCTGCAGTGAATAACCACCCGGTGTGGTGGAACAGTTAAGCGTGAAGAGACAGCCGCCTCCTCTCGCCATCTCAACGCATAGCTCCCAGTCTTCTCGCGTGCTCACAAAGGCTGCGGTCGTCGGCGAAAACATGTTATGAAGAGCCATCGTCACCAGAAACTCCTGGCGAGTAAGCGTGTAAGGCGACTCTTGAAGAAGGGCTCCGGGAGCTAACTTCAGACGGGGAGTGCCGAGAATGGTGGCGCCGCCTCCGCAGCGCTGCTGCAGGTATTCCTCATGCAGCATCAGCATGGCCCAGTCTCTTCTCCAGTCTGCGAGGCCCGAGAGCACTCCGATCCCGACGTGCTCAACCCCAGCCGCGAGCATGCGTTCATAGGCGTCCAGACGGTATTCAAAGTTTGCCTTCTTGGTCCTACCGGGATGCAGTACGGCGTATCGAGCCTTGTCGTAGGTTTCCTGCCAGAGCACCGACCAGCACAGCCCCGCATCGATCAAGCGACGGTAATCGCTTTCCTCCAATGCCTCGGCACTTAGTCCGACGAGACCGCCACCGTGTTGATCCAGCACACGCCGCAACAGTTCAACGTGACGACACATCGCATCAACTCGCATCCGCGGATCGGTGGAGTAGACCAGCTCAAGAACCCTCAGCCCCTTTTCCTCGATGAGAAAGGTCGCCTCTTGTTCGAGTTCGTCATCCGTCAATCGCCTGCGCTCGACCCCGATCCCTTTGTTTCCTCCGCGAAAATTGCAATAGAGACACTGCTCCGCGCAGATGCTGGTCACATAGATCGGAACAATGACAAAGACTCGCCCACCGTAAAGAGCCGCTTTGACTTCGGCAGAACGGGCAATGATGGCTTGATCCAGCTCGCCCCCCAGCCCGAAACCTTCACTCCAAAAGACGGGCGCGTGGTCGGATGCCACCATGGGACGAAGCGAGTCGAGAGGTTCCGCGCGTGTGCCGGAAAGCTCCGAAACTTGTTCCCAGACGATCTCGTATCGATTAGAGAACATGGAATTTCCTACTTATTAAGGATACGCGCGATGGAACACCTCGCACTGTGACCAAGCACACGAGGGCTTGTGATTGCGGCCAGGACGAGCCGAAGTCCAGCAGTTTGCAAATCCAGCCGCGCTTGAAGTGCGGAGTAAGATGAGAGTTGCGAGAACCTATGGCAGAGCGATTCACCGAGCGGCTGCGCCAAAAAGCGGCTGGAATTTGGGAGGCACAACACCAGCATCCGTTTGTACGAGGCATTGGCGATGGAACGCTGAGTCTGGAGAGATTCAAGTTCTGGCTGCGACAGGATTATGTGTTCCTCATCGAGTACGCGCGTCTGCTGGCTCTGGCCGCCGCGCGCAGTCCGGACCTGGAGACGATGAACCGTTTCGCGACGCTGCTCAAGGAAACCGTGGAAACCGAGATGAACCTCCACCGAGCCTACGCCGCCGAGTTCGGGATCAGCTGCGAGGAACTCGAACAAGAACTCCCTGCGCCTACCGCTCGGGGCTACAGCGATTTCTTGTTGCGTGTAGCAGCGACGGGCGATTTCGCCGAGTTGGCTGCAGCGTTGTTAGCGTGCATGTGGGCTTTCAGCGAAATCGGCCAGCGCCTGGCCGCGCAACCCGCCCCCAGCGACAAAGGTTATGGCAAGTGGATCGAGATGTACAGCTCCAGAGAATTTGCCGAACTGGCGCAGTGGTGCCGGGACCTGCTCGATAGTCTTGCCGCCGGATTGCCTGAGCGCAACTTGCGGAAGCTGGAGGCCGCGTTTCTCACCAGCAGCCGCTATGAGTGGCAGTTCTGGGAGATGGCTTGGAAGATGGAAGGGTGGCCGATATGACCGGTGCGCGACTTCGCCAAGGGAAGGCTGGCAACCGGAAGGCTGGTGAGTGATGAAGATTCCTCGCGTTCTAATCATCGCAGGGTCCGATTCCGGCGGTGGGGCCGGGGTTCAGGCCGACTTGAAAACGGTCTCGGCTTTAGGCGCCTTTGGCATGACCGCAATCACTGCTCTCACGGCACAGAATACGACCGGGGTCTACGGCGTTTTGGAGATCGAGCCGAAGTTCGTGGTGAAGCAGATCGAAGCGTGCGTAAGCGACATCGGCTGCGATGCGGTAAAGACAGGAATGCTCGCGAGCACCGCAATCATCGATGCGGTGGCAGCCGCAATCTCCGGACACAAGTTAGGACCGCTGGTCGTAGACCCGGTGATGATCGCCAAGAGTGGCTCTCCTCTGTTGAAGGCCGATGCCATCGCGGCTCTCAAGACCAAATTACTGCCCCTAGCCGCCGTGGTCACGCCGAACCTGCATGAAGCCGGGGCGCTCACCGGGCGCGAAATCAAAACTCTTGCGCAAATGAAAGAAGCCGCCCGGGCGATTCGCGACCTTGGACCGGAAAATGTCGTCGTCAAGGGTGGTCATCTGGAAAACATAGCCGCCGACGTCCTCTACGACGGTTGTGAATTCACTGAGTTTCGCGCTGAGCGTATCGACACGAAGAACACGCACGGTACCGGTTGCATCTTCGCTTCGGCGATTGCGGCCAATCTGGCCCACAAGAAAACAGTTCTAGAAAGCGTGACGGCCGCTAAAGATTTCATCACCGCGGCCATCCGCGCCGGCCTCGCGATTGGGAAGGGTTACGGGCCCGCCAATCCAATGGCCATGTTGTACCCCAAGGCAGGATTGGACGGCTGAGTGGCACGCTTCCACGCTGAGGGCCGGGTGCCCAGCGTTTTGCGACTTTCGAAACCTGGATGTTGCTCGTCCCTCACGAGCGTTCGTGACCACCCTCACTGCATTCTCGCCATAGTTCACGGTCACGCGCTAAAGAACCGGAAGCAATCCGAAATTGGAAAGGGGATTGGAGAAAGAAATTACCACGGGCGTTTGAACTACGCGCGTTCTCTCAATCGTACGTGGGATCGATTGTGTCTCAGACGCGATACCAGTCTTCCCGCGTCAGCGGCAAACCACCGTCGCCGCGCCGCGGGCTAGCGAGCAGCGTCTGGTACAGATTCAGGCGACCAGTGCGGAATCCATGGGCCGCGCCGGCCATGTACAGGCGCCATATCCGGTAGGTAGTATCGTCCGTGATCCGACGTGCCTCCGCCGCACGGGCCTCCAGCCGCTCGACCCAGTGGTGGAGTGTCAAGGCGTAGTGCTCACGCAGGCTTTCGACATCCCGAACTTCGAAGCCGCTTAGCTCCGCCGCTCGAAGGCTTGTACTGATCGGTAGCAGTTCGCCGTCGGGAAACACGTAATGATCAGTAAAGGATGGCCCCCGCCTATGGTAGTTAGCCGAGTAGGCAATCCCGTGGTTCAGAAATACACCACCCGGCCGCAACAAACTGCAGGCCTGGCGGAAGTACTCCGGCAGGAGCTTTTCCCCGACGTGCTCAAACATGCCCACACTCACAATCTTGTCGTACTGCTGGTTGTGTCCGAGGTCGCGATAGTCGCAGACCTCCACGCGGCAGCGATTATTCAGCTCGGATTCGTGCAAGCGCTTTTGTGCCAGCTCCGCCTGCGGTCCGCTGAGCGTGATCCCCAAAGCTTCCACGCCGTAGTGCGCCACCGCGTGCATGATCAATCCACCCCAACCGCAGCCGATATCCAGGAGACGCTCGCCCGGGCGTAGCCGCAGCTTCCTGCAGATGTAATCCAGCTTGCGCACCTGGGCGCTATCCAGATCCTCTTCCGGCTTGGCGAAGTAAGCACAGGAGTAGACCATGCGCCGATCCAGAAAAAGCGCGTAGAACTCTGACGGGAGATCGTAGTGATACTGGACAGCCTGTCGGTCCCGGTGCTTGGAGTGGACCGGTCCCGGGAATCCAGCGGGATGCAGGCCTGTTCGCAGGAGATCACTCCCGGGCAGCCTCTGCAGCCGCGCGGTGAGATCGAGACTCTGCCACCGGCTGCGCTCCTGACCAAGAAAATAGTCGGCCAAGTCGAAGGCAGCTTCGATATCACCTTCAATGTCGTAATCGTCGTCGATGTAGGCTTCTCCCAGCGCGAGTTCGCTGGGAGAGAGAAACATCGCACGCAGCGCCCCCGGGTGCTTGAGAACCAATGTGAAGCGCGGCTGCGTTTCCGCTCCCCACGTGGTGCCGTCCCATAACCGAACCTGAAAGTCACGCCTCGAATAATCTGCCAGAAGAGCATCTAGGAACTCAGCACAGACCCCGGTAGGCGTCTCGCCGAATAGAGACTTCTCCAATAGCCCCATGGGTTCCTCCTCGCCGCAGTCATCCTCGGGCCAGTTCGGGCTGTACTTGCGAAGATCCTCTATGCAAGGACCCCTGGCTTCACATTGGTCCACGCTCCTCGCAGAATTGCGGATCAACGGTTGAGAAATGCGTTCCTGAAAATCTCACCAGACGGCCGACGGCCTGGCGCTAACCGATATTCTTCGAACCACATTCTTCGAGGAGCGCTGGGTCCCGTCCAGTCAAGGCGCAGGAGCAGTTTCAAACTCGTCCATGGCAGCTGCGGGTAACTCAAATCTCAGCACGCCCGCTTGCAATTCGACGACTGCGCGCTCCGGCATCACCTCCGTCGCAAGGTGTACAACTTCCAGGATTTGGTGGGGATGCGAGCCGGTCTGATCGATTGTTCTGCCCTCGGCTTTCATCTCACTTGGCTCTTTGTTACCCAGGATCGTGATGCGGTGTGGCTCGATGCTGACTTCAAGTTCAGTCTCATCAAAGCCAACGACACTAGCGCGAACACTAATCTTGTCTCTGGATTCCGACATGGAAACCGAGACCGGACACAGAAGTTCGCATTCTGCCCGGAACCAGTCTTCCAAGTCGCGCCCATGCTCCCCGCCACGAGCTTCAAACAACTCATGCGCACGGCGAGCAATAGCAAGCTGCACTTTCTGCATCTTCGGTTGGAGATCCGCAGGATTTGATAGGCTCAAACGCACGGTGGGTGGATCAGATTTTGGTTTCGATGCCCTTTGAGTCTTCATAACTCCCTCCTTCAGATATTGCAGTGAAAGAGCATTGCTCGGCCTTTGGTTGTGACTCGGTACAGGCTAGGGCGAGCCATTAGACATCTGTCGGCTCAGACCAGCGCAATCATATTGTCGCGCTTCGTTCTCATCTCCCTACTTCGCCGACACTGTAAAAAGCAACACAGCCAAGACTGCCAAGACAAAGCTTACAACGAGCGAAAATAGGGTGTGGTGCGGATGTGCGCGGAAATAGCTATCGCCGGAATGTGTCAGGGTCTTCATGATCAACCTCCCGCAACGATCAGGCAACAGACCCGTCTTTCAATAACTGACCTGTAATTCTTGGCTATATTAAGCCTTTTCGATGTGACGTTGCAGTGATATCGGTCACCTCGTTCTGCATCAGTTGGAAATGGAGAAAGCGTTCGCCGGTTAAGAGCGAAGCGGCCAGCCGTCGCGATGTCGGGCAGTCGGCGAAGTCGATACCGCCCACGCTTGTCTTATCGAGAGCGGGGATCAGCTGACGGGGTGCTTACCAGACGTGCGGCATAAGGCGGTACCGCACTTTCTCGCGAGATAGGCCCGGTAGCCCTCCAGATCGAGTGCCAACAGCGTCTCCTCGCCAAAGATGCGCACAACGAGCAGCCCGGTTATGGCGAGGCCTAAGAGAAGGCCGGAAATGGAGCCGCGCAACAACGCGCCACCAATGAACACTAGACTTGCCCCAAGATACATGGGGTGGGGCGCATCGGAATCTGAGGACATCCTACTCCCGAGACGTGCTCGCCTTCTACTGTCGGTGCGGATTTCCGCGTGGGTTTGACAGGACGGCAAGACTCCTTCGGGCGGATCACGGGCAGACAGGATGTTGAGACCGCCGGACAGCGCGGAGCTACAATGAGTCTGGCCGGGCGAAACGGAAGCGGGCACTGCGGGGACGCAACCATGCCGAGGGATAGCCCGGAAGGGCGGAATACTCACTAACGGGCAACGGCGCTTCTCCATTTCAGGCTGAGCCAACACACCTTGTTCCTCACACTGTATACGCTCATCCGCGTCAGTTCAGGAGAACTTGCCTGAATAGGCCAAAGGGCAGGCCCCGAGACACGGCCGCCAAGGCCGCGCGGAGATGGGCGACTCGCGCCGGCTAGACGTTACTGGGTGGGCGGCCCGCGCCAGAATCAAGGCCGCCCAGAACAGGCTTCAGTTATTTCGCTGCATCGATTCGATGTACTTATCCAAGTTGTTGACACGCAACTGAACTTCGGAGGACTGTCCCTGGCTCATACCCCAGAAGAGTTCGCCCCAAACCGGCATCTCCTTGGAGCCGTGTGACGGCAAGCGTACGTCACCCACTATCGCGCTTTTAACGCGATCGTACGGATAATTGTTTTCGTTCTTTCTGGCAAGAATCGTGAGGTCCGGCGGTGCGACTCTTAGCGCCTCAGCAGCTGGACCGTCTCCCTTGCCACCTTTGCCGTGACAGACGGCGCAATAAGCGGTGTACATCTCTTGAGCCGACGCAGGCGACGTCGGCTTCACCGGCTCATACTTGATTTGCCTTTGTTGAGATTCAACAAATGCGGCAAGACCAAGGAGAACAACGAGCGAAAAGACTCTGCGAATGGACATCGCTCCCTCCTTTCCCCGCGCCTAACGAGACGCGGTACCTAAGGTTTAACTTCGGGAGTTTTGTGAAGGATCCCCATCCCTCTACATCTATTATCCGCTTTTTGCGGGTGTTCGGCACAAATTCGTTAACTAGGCATAACTTATTGGTACAAAAAGGGTTGGCAGTCGACAAAACTTCTGTCAAGCACTCTTCGCGGTGACTATGGCAATGGTTGTCCCTACCGCGATCTCAATTCTCACACAGCCCAGTGACCTGTATCACCTGATCGGAACTGGCCCCGGTGGTGGCCTATCAAGGACTGGGTGCGCTGCGTCACAGCGGTGATTGACTGGAGTCACTGCCAAGCGAAAAAACACAGGAGTATGGTCAGAATGGATTTGTTTGCTCCGTTGCTGCCGTTTCCAAGTGTGCGGCTGGCTTGCTGGTGAACCTGAAAATTGCCGGACGGACACCAGGAGGGAACAATCCCATGTGCGATCCGCCCTCTTACGAGCAACTCAAGACGAATTTCGACTGGGCGATTGCTGAGCGCGAGCTAGGCTATCGGCCGGGCGATGTGATCAACATCGGTTGGATGTGCAGTGATCGCGTGTGCCGTCTGGGACTGGCACAGAAGCCGGCACTGCTTTGGGAAGACTATCAGGGCAACCAGAAGCGCTTCACGTATAACGATCTTCGTGTGTGCTCCAACACCATCGCCCAATTCCTTACCAGCCTCGGAATTCTCCCCGGCGAGCGGGTATGCCTTTTTCTAGACCGGGTACCTGAGCTGTACATCGGATTTCTGGGCATTCTGAAAATGGGCGCAGTGGCCCAGCCGCTCTTCTCGGCTTTTGGCGACGAATCCCTCTGTGTGCGGCTCAAAGACGCTGGGACGTCGGCGATCATCACCCAGAAAAAACATCTCCATAAGATCCGCAAGATCCGGGAGCAGCTCCCGAACTTGCGGCTCTGCATCGTGGTGGATGCGCCCCAAGCCTCTCTGCACGAACGCGAGACTGCCTTCGCGATGGAACAAGCGCCGCCCGTCGAGGACTTTGCAATATACCCGACGAAGGCCGAATCTCCGTCTGTTTTGCACTACACCTCTGGCACCACTGGACAGCCCAAGGGTGCGCAACACGTCCACTACTCGATCATTGCGCAGTATCTCACCGCGAAATGGGTCCTCGATTTGCAGCCGGACGACATTTATTGGTGCAATGCCGACCCGGGTTGGGTAACCGGCACGTCCTACGGCATCATCGGTCCCTGGGCGAACGGGATCACGCAAGCAGTTCTGGATTCCGGTTTCAACGCCGAGAAATGGTACGAGTTCATCGCGAAGTACCGCGTTACCGTCTGGTATTCGGCGCCAACTGCCATCCGCCTGCTCATGAAGGAGGGAGCGGAAATCATCCGCAAGCATGATCTCTCCAGCCTGCGGCATCTCGCAAGCGTAGGCGAACCGCTGAACCCCGAGGCCGTGATCTGGTCGAGAGAGGTCTTCGGGAAACCGTTCCACGACACCTTCTGGCAGACCGAAACCGGCTGCATCGTGATTGCGAATTTTCCCGGGATGGAAATCAAGCCCGGCTCGATGGGCAAGCCGTTTCCGGGAATCGCCGCAACGGTGTTGGATCCGAAGACCTGCGAACCGTTGAATCGGACCGCTGCGGGAGGTCTGATTGCGCTGCGCCCAGGCTGGCCGTCGCAGATTCGCGGTTATTGGAACAACGCCGCTGGATACCAGGCGAAATTCAGGAATGGATGGTACCTGTGTGGCGACCGCGCCTCCATCGACGCGGAGGGCTATTTCTGGTTCATGGGGCGCGATGACGACGTCATCAACACCGGCGGGCACCTGGTCGGCCCCTTCGAAGTCGAATCGGCTCTGCTGGGATGCCCTGCCGTCGCCGAGTCTGCCGCCGTCGCTAAACCTGACCCCGTCAACATGGAAGTTGTGAAAGCGTATGTGACCGTGAAGCGAGGTTTCCAGCCATCCGATGACCTTGAGCTGGAAATCATGAACCATATTCGCAAGCGGCTGTCGCCGCTGGCCATGCCCCAGGAAATCGAGTTCGTGGACTCGTTGCCCAAGACTCGCAGCGGCAAGATCGTGCGCCGCATTCTGCGCTGCAAGGAGTTCCATGAGCCCGTGGGCGATCTTTCCACCATCATGGAAGACTGAAGAGGCACGCCATGGACGAAATCACCCAAGGAGTTCGCGATTACATCATGCGGGAATACCTGGAAGAAGGAGACGAGCGAACCATCACCGAGACAACGCCCCTGATTTCGGGTGGCATTGTGGATTCGTTTTCCATGGTGTCTTTGCTTCGGTTTCTGGAGAAAAAGTACGCGATTGACATTCCCGACGAATGCGCCACTCCCGAGGCTTTCGACACCGTCGAGCGCATCGTGAAACTGGTGCGGCGTTTCCAGAAGGCCGAAGTCGTCAAGGGCTAGTGCGTGCCCGCCGCCGGAGCCGTCCGGCTTGGGCACCGCACTGAACAAATCTTATTACGCGAGGCGCGTCATGGCTTTTGCAGATACAGTTCGCCACCGCTATCAGACCGATCTCGAGGGAATCAAAGTTGCGGGCCTGTTCAAAGAGGAGCGGTATATCCACTCGCCGCAGTCGTCGGAAATTGACGTGGAGTTCCCCATGGGCGCGGTCACCAGAAGGTGCATTAACATTTGCGCCAACAACTACCTCGGACTCTCCAGCCATCCCGAGGTCATCGCTGCCGCCCACGCCGGACTCGACGCACGCGGCTATGGCATGTCCTCGGTGCGTTTCATTTGTGGTACGCAGGATATTCACCGGGAGTTGGAGAATCGCCTGACCGCATTCCTCGGCACCGAAGATACCCTGCTGTTCCCTTCCTGCATGGACGCGAATGCCGGCTTTTTCGAGGCCTGCCTGAATGAGCAGGATGTGATGATCGCCGACCGGCTCGTCCACGCATCCATCGTGGACGGAATGCGCCTGTGTAAGGCGATGCAGGACACTTACAAGCACTCCGACATGGGGCACCTGGAGGAAAAGCTGCAAGAACATCGGGACAAGCGGTCCCGCATGGTGATCACGGACGGCGTGTTTTCGATGGACGGCGACACCGCCAAGCTGGCCAACATCGTCGCGCTGGCCGAGAAGTACAACGCCATGGTGTTCGTGGATGATTCGCACGCCACCGGCTTCATGGGCAAGACCGGGCGTGGGACGCACGAGCATTGCGGCGTGTTCGGCAAAATCGATGTGATTACTACGACGCTGGGAAAGGCGCTGGGTGGCGCTTCCGGAGGATGCGTCAGCGGGCGCCGCGAACTGGTGGAGATGTGCCGCCAGCGAGCGCGTCCTTACCTGTTTTCCAATGCCGTGGCGCCGGTAATCGTGGCAGGTGCGCTCAAAGTGCTGGATCTGATCAGCGCCTCAACCGATCGTCGCGACCAGCTGGAGTGGAACGCCAGGTACTGGCGCGGCTTGCTCAAAGAGGCTGGTTTCGATCTGAAGGAAGGGGATACCCCGATCGTGCCGGTCATGCTCTACGACGCCAAACTGGCACAAGACTTTGCCCGCGATCTCTTTGACGAGGGCGTTTACGCAATTGGGTTCTTCTTCCCGGTCGTGCCCAAGGGACAAGCCCGCATTCGCACGCAACTGTCCGCGGCCCACGAGAAACACCACCTGGACGCCGCCCTCAAAGCGTTCCAGAAAGTAGGAAAGAAATACGGCATTTTAGGTTTGGGAAGAAAGGAACTCATGGCCAGAGCCGCTGCGTGATCGGCGGATCATCCCTTGAGGAGAGCACGGGAGCGCCCTTCCCGAGCCTATTTGGCCGTCAGCTCCGTGACGATTTCAGGAGGACATGGAGGTCGCATGCTCTGTGCAGAGCTTGAGGAACTGGAAGCGGAATTCGACGACATTCTTACCGCGCTCGAGAATCCGTACCTCACCGAGCAGGAAAGACGCTCCCTGCAGGTCGCGTATTCCCGTCTGAGTGGAACAATCAAGGATCACCAGCAGCATGGCCACGATGGCGGCCCCTGCTTTGAAGAATAGAGCCCCCTCATGCGAGTGAGACGTGCTCTATCACGGGTCTCTATCGCCTCTGCAATTCGGCATGAGTCTGCAGGTAGCGCAGAATGTGGCTGCGAGAGAGGACTCCCTCGACTCGGCCATTTGAGACAACAGGCAGCTGGTTGATGTCATTGCGGCTCATAATCTCAAGGGCTTGCATAGCGGGAGTGTCAGCCGTGACCGTCTGGAGTTGAGCCAGAGGGCGCATCACACTTTGTACGCTGGTCTGCTCCCAGCGCTCGCGGTCCACTCCCTTCACCTCGTTCGGAGTGATCAGCCCGGTCACCTGGCCGTTTTGCATGACCATGAAGCAGCGACGTCCACTGCGCAACAGATATTCGTTGACGAAGTCCTGCAGACTAAAATGACCCTCCACCGTAGGGTAGTCCCGTTCCATTATGTCGGTGACGCGCCGGCCGCGGAGTCCCGCCATTAACTCGACCTGGAGGTAGCTGCTGCGGGAAGCGTCCAGCAAGAACCAACCGATGAACGCCGTCCACAGGCCGCCGAAAATTTCACCTCTAAAATAGCGATACAGCCCCATCAGGATGAATACAAAAGCGACTCCTTGGCCGATTTGGGCCGCGATTCGAGTCGCGCGGTCGGCATCATGAGTGATCCCCCAGATTGCGGCACGCAGCACGCGTCCCCCATCCAGCGGATAGCCAGGAATCATGTTAAAAACAGCTAGCATCAGGTTGATGTAGCCGAGCCACACTAGCACGGCGACTACTGGAGTCTTGGGCTCACCACCGGCCAGCCAACCGGCCAGCCTTGCTATCCCTAGAAAACCGACCCCAAGAATTGCGCTCGTGAGCGGCCCGGCGATTGCCATCCAGAACTCAGACCTGGCGTCGGGGCTCTCGGATTCAATCTGCGATACGCCGCCCAGCGCGAACAACGTAATGGCTCGCACCCGCATGCCACGTACTTTTGCCACCAGGGAATGTGCCAATTCGTGCAGTAGCAGCGCCGCAAAGAACAGCACGCTCGTGACAATTGCGGCAGACCACACTACGGCCTTACTCCACTCCGGCGTGACGGCGTGAAAGTGGTCGGCAAGAGACAGCGCTATGAGAAAAGCGATGATGAACCAGCTGTAATGGAGCCCAATGGAAATGCCGGCAATACGCCCGAGCTTGACTTGTGCCTGCACTGATCAAACCTCAATCCGCAACTTAGACTCTCTGCTAATGCAGGGCATTATATCTCGTGTCCAGAGTCACGCTCCTGAGGTTGTGTCCCGGTACGATGGACCCGCGTTTTCACATCGCTCTTTACAGAATTGTGACAAAATCAAATCGGAGACAGAATCTAGTGGAACTCTATCGGGGGTTGCCGCCCGAAGCAGTGAAGATTCTCCTGGTTCTCTTCCTGTCCTTTCTCATTGGACTGGAGCGCGAGGAGCACAAGGCAGAAGCTGGGTACTACGCATTCGGGGGCGTGCGCACATTTCCGCTCATTGGATTGATTGGCTACTCGATCGCACTTCTGTCCGGCACGCAGCTCCTTCCTTTGACGGTCGGATTCTTGGTGATTGGCGGCTTTCTCTCGCTGTCCTATTGGCACAAACTTTCTACTGCCGCGGCTGCCGGCGTCACGTCAGAGATGTCCGGTCTTGCCACTTACCTGGTGGGCGCGCTCGTGTACTACGAGCATTATTGGATTGCCACTACCTTGAGCGTGGCCAGCTTGTTGTTACTGGAGCTCAAGACGGGTCTGGAGAAGCTCGCCAGCCGCGCCGCGCCAGGAGAAATTCTCACTGTCGCCAAGTTCCTGCTGCTCACAGCTGTCATCCTACCCATACTGCCCAACCGGGAGTTTAGTCCGTTTCACATCAATCCTTTCAAGACTTGGCTTGTCGTTGTCGCCGTAAGCGCGATTTCTTATGGCAGTTACATCCTGCAGAAGCTCACCAAAGAACGCGGTGGAGTAGCGCTTGCAGCCTTTCTGGGCGGGGCGTACTCATCAACTTTGACCACCGTGGTCTTGTCACGAAGAGCGACTCATGAGGAGCGCCCCCACCTTTTCGCGGGAGGGGTCTTGATCGCATCGGGTGTCATGTACCTCCGTTTAGTGGCCCTTCTGGCTCTTTTCAATCGTCACCTGATGTCCCTATTAGTGCTCCCCTTTATCGTACTTGCGGCTCTAGCGATCGCCGTCGGCTGGATTTGGTCGCTCCGACCAGATGTGAGGGTGCATGCAGTGAAGCGGGAGTTTGAGCCAAGCAATCCACTCGAGCTGCTAGCAGCCTTTTTCTTCGCTGTTCTGTTCCTGGCAATGCTGGTATCCACCCAGTTGGCCGTTACGTACCTCGGAAGAGCTGGAGTCAACACCCTTGCCGCGGTCATGGGTGTCACCGACGTAGATCCGTTTATCATGAGCATGACCCAAGCTGCTGGCACGCTCACCCCTTTGAAGGTCGCAGGGACGGCGGTTCTGATTGCCGCGGCTAGCAACAACCTCATGAAGGGGATTTACGCCTACAACTTGGCGGATCGGAAGACAGGCCCTCAAAGCTTCTTTCTCTTGACATCTCTTGCTGCACTCGGTCTTGTTCCCTTGCTTTGGCTCTGACTTCGCGCCTATCCGATCGGGAGGGTTCACAATCCAATGAACGCCCCACTTTAATCACGGTTTCCTGCCCGAAAGTATGCGAGAATTAAGTAGGGCGGAACAAGGGGCTTGGTATGTCCAGCGGGCCCAGTCCGAGCAATTCCACTTCTCTCGAAGAAACAACGGATCAACCACTCGATGCTACGCGTCACGGCGATGCCACCAGGGACATTGAGGCGTTCTTGCTCTCTAGAATCATCGGGCAGAAAGCTGCCGTGGACGCGGTTGTCGAGCTCTACCAGATATTTCTTGTGGGCATGTCTGCGCCAGATCGGCCCATAGGGAACCTGCTGTTTCTCGGGCCGACCGGATCCGGTAAGACTTATGTGATCGAGGTGCTCGCCGAAGCGCTTTTCGGGAATCCACACGCCTTCATCAAAGTGGATTGCGCAGAATTTCAGGAACCCCACGAAATCGCCAAGTTGATCGGCTCCCCACCCGGCTATATCGGCCACATGCAGACGCAGCCGATACTCACAAAGGAGGCCTTGACCCGCTGGCACACGGAGAACCTCAAACTCACGCTTCTGCTGTTCGATGAAGTCGAAAAGGCCTCGGAGTCGCTGTGGCAACTCCTGCTCGGAATCCTGGACAAAGCCAGTCTCACGCTCGGCGACAACACGCACGTGGACCTTTCCCAGTGCATCATTTTCATGACCTCGAACGTGGGGGCGCCGGAAATGAGCCGGCTCGCCGAGGGCGGCCTCGGCTTCGCCGTGCAGGCGCCCATCGAGGAAGCGAACCTGGACGAAAAAATCGCGCGTACGGCAACGGAGGCGGCGCGTCGAAAGTTTTCGCCTGAGTTCATGAACCGGCTAGACAAGGTTGTCGTTTTCCAGACGCTTCGCCTGGATCAGCTTGAGCGCATTCTTGAGCTGGAACTCGCGAAGATACAGCGGCGCATTATGAGAGCGGTCGGGCAGAACCACTTCACTTTCCGCTGCACGCCCGAGATCAAGCAATGGCTGCTGCGGGAAGGCACGGACCCCAAGTATGGCGCGCGGCATTTGAAGCGCGTGATCGAGAAAAACATTGTTTACGGCTTGGCCAACCTGGTTGCCACCGGCCAGGTCAAGGGCGGCGACTGCGTTTCGATCGGCATCAAGGCTGACGGCGGTCTGACGTTCGCCAAGATCGCAGCTACGGCTAGCGAGCAATCTACCGCAGCCAGGAGCACGCCGTGAAAAAAATTCTTGTCGTCGATAATAATGAAATGCTCTGCCGCTTGGCGTGTGACATCTTGCGCACCGAGGGGTACAGAGCCGTTCCTGCCTCGAATGCAGAGGAAGCGCTGCGGGCCTTCGAAGAACAGGAATTCGACCTTCTAGTCACGGCCTTCCAGATGCCGGGCATGAGCGGTCTCGAGCTGGCTCGCACAGTCCGTGGCCGCAGCCCGCATTTTCCAGTCATTGTTATGACTGCGTTCGAGCCTGTAGAGTCTGAGCACATAACGCTCTGGCTTCCCAAGCAGTACCTCTTTCCGAACCTCCTGGAGAAGATTCGCTACTGCCTCACTGCTGCCAAACCTGAAGGCGAAAAGACACTTGGTTAGCCGGACCCGGGGCCCCGGACCAACCGGAGTACGACCCACCGGAATAAGAGATTGCTTGTTGTCGAAATCAGCGGATCTGACGGCCATTCGGGCGCGTGGGGACGGTTAGCGGTCAGATCCTGTCGGCAGATGGCTTTACAGCGCCAGCCTTATGCCATGCAAGGCGACACGGCCAAAGCGAAAACCGCCTACCAAGATTTTCTCAACCAGTGGAAAGACGCCGACCCCGACATCCCCATCCTGAAAGACGCCAAAGCGGAGTACGCGAAGCTGCAGTAGCTGGAAAAAGTCCTGCCTCGCCTCTTGCTGTTTGCCGATAGTTTACGAAACCAAGGCGATTACACGAATTGAGAATTGCTGGAGAAGGCGCAATCTGGACGTTCGTCAACCGTGTACTTGCTCTGACACTCACATTCAAACGCCATACCTCCGTCTCCATCTTCATTGCAAAGGTGAAGCGAAGAATGATGGGAAGAAGAGTTTCCTCTTTTCCGTCGCTAATCATGTGCAGGGCGAGTTCAATCTGATCCTCGTCACCAGCAAGGTCGTCCCGTTCAACAGTGGCATACATTTTTTCGTAACTTCCGCCGATCGGTCCCTCGACGCTGAAAAACGTCGAGCCGCTGTCGAAGGTTTCGAGTTTGTCGTTTCCGGCCCTGGCTCGCTTTGCAAGCATGGAGAATTCCCCTAGAGCACTTTGACCATTCGCTCCTCTGAGTTTTTGAAAACTTCGGCGAGTGATATCGGGAAGATGATTTTCAAGATGGTCTGGCCCTTCACCAAAAAACATTTCGATCAGCGCCTGGCGAGCAGTCTGCGGAGGAGCCCCTGCGACGGCGCGGTTTGTGCACCACCCGAAGACGAGACCACGATAGCGAGCGCAAAGGTAATGCCGGATAAAGGGCGCATTTCAACCCCCAGAATCTAACGACTGAGCTTAACAGAATAGCGACAATTACTATTGGCCGAGATGTCCTTCTCCGCGGGGCAGCCAAGGTGGGGAAAGTGGCTCAACGCTCCGCAGGCGGGTGGCCACTTTAACGGCGGAGTATACCGCGGCCGCAACCGCCGACGCCGTTCGACTCCGGTTTGGACGGTCGTAGGTCGGATCTTCATCTTAAGTCGCGGACGATCCGGTTAAGTCGCGAACAATTCGGCTGAAAAAAAATTTACTCCGGACCTAATGGAATCACAGCTTTAGGAAGAAAATCCCTCCAAATCTTTGAGTTTAAAGGATTTATACGTAAAATATTGTGGAATAAGAGCTTAGCCCCCACGTGGAGTGATTTTATTTGTCCAATGAAAAATAAAAAAGGGTGGGGAGTTTTACCCCTACCCTTTTCATCTGGATTTCGACTCTATATTTTTATTATATCAATTTCACACTGCTAACCCGCCAAGTTTGGCGACTTTATTTTCCTTGCCTCTTCATCGACTTACCGGGAAAATCGTCAAAATTGGGGCTTGACAAGATTTACGGCCAAATTTTTCCCAGCTGGATTCCTCGCGACGATCGGGCCGCGACGAACTCTTGGCTACCGCGCCCGTGCCAGAACCAGCGTTACGTCGTCGGGCTGTTCGTTGTCGCCGATCCAGTCGGCTACGGCGGTGGTGACAATTTCGGTGATGCGCTCCAGCGGCAAATGACGATTCTCGCGCACCAGTTCGATCAGTCGCTCCTCGCCGAACTCCCCGTAATCGTTTTCCGGTTCGGTCACCCCATCCGTGTAAGCGACCAGCACGTCGCCGGGGCGGAGTTGCACGGTCGCTTCCGGAAAACTCAAATTGTCGAACAGGCCGACCACGGTTCCGCCGCAGCTCAGCAGCTGAGACGACCCGTCTTCGGAAATCAGGATGGGCGGCAGGTGGCCGCCGTTCGTGTACGTGAACCGGCGCGTCGTTCCGTCATAGATTCCCAAAAACAAAGTCGCGTACTTTGCCTCCGGAGTGCTTTCGTAAAGCTGATGGTTCAGCAGCGTCAGCAGCGTCGCCGGAGAGGCTTCCGTCCCTCCCGACTCAGAAGCCAGCATTAACCCCGAGCCTCCCGCGGCACCGACCGTAGCTGGTTCACGCAGCGTTAGTTCGCGAAGCAGGGATCTGTCTTCGATGCTGTAGGCTCGCACCGCCGCGTAGATTGTCGCCATCAGCAGCGCCGCCGAAATTCCTTTGCCGCTGATGTCGCCGACCGCCAGCATCAGCCGGTCGGAATTCAGCGCTAGAAAATCGTAGTAGTCCCCGCTCACCGTCCGCGCCGGACGGCAGAACCCATGCACTTCTAAGGTCTCCAGTTGCGTGATCAACTTGGGATAAAGCTGCGCCTGCACTTCCTGCGCAATCGCCAATTCGCCTTCCAGGCGCTGCTTTTCCTTCTGCTCCTGTACCAGTTTCTCGATCGATGTGGTCATCGAGTTGAAGGAGTTGGCCAGCGTGGCCAGTTGGTCGCTCGACTGCACTGTGATCCGGTGGCTGAAGTCGGCACGATTGACGTGCTTGGTGCCTTCGTAGAGTTGGTCCACCGCCGAGGTGATGGTGCGCGCCAGTTTGGTTCCCACGAACAGCGCCAGAAACCAGATGATCGCGAACACAAACATGATCGACAGCAAAATGTATTCCAGACCCTTGGCGTAATCTCCCAGCGCCGCAAAAAGTCTCGCATAGAGCACCGAGGACCGCGTCTCGACCTCCGCCAGCGCTCCATCGCGCTGCCGTTCTCCCGTGGCCCAATCCACCACCTGCAGCGGGATGGGAAAGCCGATTTGTCTATCGAGCGCGCCGCTGGCTGGACGAATCGTCCCCGCGGAAAAAACCTGCTGCCGCTGTTTTCCTTCATCGAATCCAAGGAAGGGCTCCGAGGGGTTCTGCGGCGCCGGAGAGGCCGAGTTCGCGGTCGCACTCTCGTTTCCATAGACCGCAATCCGACCAAGGTCCGCCGCAATTTTATCGACGAACTCCTTGTCGAGCGGCTCACTCAGAATCACGCGCACAGGTCCCGCTTCAGCCGCGAGCACGGTCGCCGTGCGCAGATAGAGTGTGCCGTGGTCGCGCACGATGTCGCGAAAATCCCCGCTGATAAACGACGGAGAGTCAAAGCCAGCCGCGCCCTCCGGACCCGAGCAGTAAGGCTGCGGCTGGCTCCGGTACCAAGCGCACACCTGCCGCCGCGCCCACTCCGGACGACGCGGCCTGGCCCGGGCGAGCATTCCCAGATCCAGCTTTCCACCGCCCGAAATTTGCGTCGCCAGGTGATTGGCGATGGCCCGATTGGCTGCCTCCATGCTGCGCAGGTGAGTTGTGATGTCGGAGGTTACGACAAAGCCGGCGAACTGCCAGGCCAGAAGATAGAGCGTGATCAGCGAAATCATCACCAGCAGAAAAACCGGAATCACGCCAGTAAAAACATAGGTAACGATCAACCGGTTGCGCAGCCGCCACAATAGTTGCGAGCGCAGCCAGCGGAACCCGGCGAACGCGAGCAACACAATTGCCAGCGCGCTGAGAAAAGTTACCCAGCCCTCCAGGCTCGCCGAGGTTGCTGGGCTGGCACGCCGCGTCAGCCACTGCACCGCGAACAGAAGAAGGTCGAGCGCCAGCACGTAGAGCGCCGCCCACGCGATCCAACTCTGCGGCCAGAGCCCTTTGTCGCGCAGCTTGCTCTCGAGTTCCAGAGAGATCAGTCTCATCCGCTGGCCTGATTCGCCGCCTGATTATAGGACGTCGCGCCTGTTCTCATATCTCGGGCGTCATATCTCAGGCGCGTCATATCTCAGGATAGAAGTCGAAAAAGGCAGCCAGACTGGTCTTGAGCTGCTTCTCGATCTCGTCTTTGCCGCCCTCGAGAATGTGCATGGCGACGTGCGCATCCCGCCCATTCTTCAGTTTGATGGTGGCCGCTCCAACCTCTGCGACCTCGTCGGAGGGCAGCAGACGCAGACCGTACACCAATGTCAGGTTTGCCATCCCACGATTGTAAGCCAGAGAATGGGAGTCAGAGGATGCAGGCCAGAGGACACGGGACGCGCTTGTCATTAAACCAATTTGTCATCCTAAGCGAAGGACCCATGTATTTGTGAGCACGATGCATGGGTCTTTCGCTTGGCTCAAGATGACACAGAAATTATTCACCTAACACGCCACTAGCCCGGCGGCCAGTGCAGTGAGCGCCCGCCGATCAGGTGCACATGCAGATGAAAAACCGATTGACCCGCGCGCGGGCCGACATTCAGCACGGTGCGGTAGCCATCTTCAATCGACCGCTCGCGCGCAATGTGCGCGGCCGCCAGATGACAGCGACCTACCAGCTCCGCGTCTTCTGCCGTCGCTTCCTTCAAGCCAGAAATATGTTTCTTCGGGATGACCAGCACGTGGGTCGGGCCTTGTGGGTTCAGATCTTCAAAGGCAAATGTGTGCTCGTCTTCGTAAACTTTCTTGGATGGCACTTCGCCGCTAATGATTCGGCAAAATAGACAACCCGCCATAAGTGAGTCTCCCCTTGCCTGGGATTACGATCATCCGGCAAGTCGACACGGAGATAAGTTCTCTATATCTCTGGAAGAAACAATACCACTCCAGCTAACAATGTTTTGTAAAGAAAAGTGTTTTCAGTCGAGCCGCACCAGAAACACCGAGCCCTCCGCAGTCTCGGTCTCGTGGGCCAGAGTTGTCGCGCGCTGGCGATCATCGTCCAGCACCCGCACCCGCACCCACCAGTCTCCAACGGGACTCACAAACTTCAAGACGTTGGCTGTCTGGTAACGCTTCTGCAAGTGCCCCGCTAATTCGGCGGCCGCTTTCTGCCCGGTGAAGGAGCCGATCTGAACCGCCCAGCGTCCGCCGGTATCGAGAGGCGCAGGCGCCTGCAGAACCTCCAGCCGAACTTTGGCAGTACCCGGCAAGTACACATCCAGCGCCTTGGCGGCGGCCAGGGAAAGATCGACGATGCGTCCCACCACGAACGGCCCGCGATCGGTGATCCGCACCAGCGCCGAATGTCCGCTTTTCAAATTCGTGACGCGCACGATCGAGCCCAGCGGCAAAGTAAGATGTGCCGCCGTCATCGCGTGCATGTTGTAAACCTCGCCGTTCGATCCGCGCCGGTTGTGATAGGGAGCGCCGTACCAGCTCGCCATCCCGGTTTGTTCGAAGATCGGTTTGGCGCCGGCGGGGACCTCGATCTTCTCGTTTTCGCCCGCCGTTTCCGCAGGCGGAGTCGCGGCTGGTTTTTCTTGCGGAAGTGAGGGTGGTGGTGGAACCGGCGCCGGCGTCCTTTTATGACCACAGCCGCTCAGAAGCGCGCTGCCCAGCAATAGAAGGAACAGAAGACATGGCAGCGGGCAGGTCGCCGGCCGCCGCGACGGCCGCCGCTTGTTCTTGGGCAGGCAACTGGAAGGGAGGCAGTTCAAGAACCCTTGCGCTGCGTTTCTAGAAAGTCCGCGAACTCGGAGAGCTTTCCCGCCGCCGTTCGCAGCGCCTTCGAGGAATGCGTTCGCACCGCTGGTACAACCTCGTCGTTCAGATACGCAACCAGTTCCTTCGTCTCTTTTTCCAGAGTCTCGGAGATATTCGCTACCGAGCGGTTGAAGCGCGCGGAAGCCTCTTCCACCTTGCGGTCGAATTCTGTCATACGCACCTTGCCGGCTTGGATTAATGTCCACGCGTGTACCGCGATTACCAGGCTTCAATATTATCGTGGGCTCGCTCCCGGCGGTCAATTGGCTTTGTGTGGGAGGTTTGTGTGGAAGCGGGGCTACGCCCCGCTTGGACGGGGCCCTTCGGCTCCGCTCAGGGCAGGCTCCGCCCCGTCCCCACACAAGCCGGGTCACGATACAATCACGCCATGCGTCCGAGGATAACTCCGCCGGTTTCCCTGATAGCGATGCTGACTTTCGCGCGGATGTTTGCGTTGACTTTCGCGTTGACGTTTGCGCCGGCCTGTACTTTTTATGGCGAGCATCCGGCGCGCGCCTTGTCGGAAGCAACCGGAGGCGAGGGTCTGGAGCGCGTCTTCTGGAAAGATGTGCAGGCGGCGAACTGGGTCGAGGTGGAGCACGCTCTCGCTTCGAATTACGCGGGCGTAACCCCCGGCGGAACGCTTGATCGCTCGGCCGCGCTGGAGCAGTATCGGAGTTGGCAGTTAAAAGACTACGCGCTCGGCGATCTGAAAACCGAGTTGAACGGAACGACCATCGTAGTGACCTACACCATCACTCTGAATGGTGTCACCTCGAATGGAGCCGCCGGCTCGCAACCGCTCCCTTCGGCGCCGCAGCACATGATGACCGTGTGGCAGCGGCAAAAAGCCGGATGGGTTGTCATCGCGCACAGCGTCAGCCAACAATGATGATGATGATGATGATGCGCGTGCAAGACGCCATCCCCGTAGAGACGCGGCGCGCCGCGTCTCCAGCAATCGGCAAGAACGTGGCCGCCTTTCGCCGGGCCGTCCTCGGCTGGTACGACGAGCATCATCGCGACCTTCCCTGGCGCAAGACTCGCGATCCCTACCGCATCTGGCTCAGCGAAATCATGCTGCAGCAGACGCGCGTGGCCGCCGTGCTGGAATACTACCGCGTTTTTCTCGAACGCTTCCCCAACGTCGAAGTGCTAGACGCAGCCTCTGAAGACGCGGTCCTCGCCGCCTGGAGCGGGCTGGGCTACTATCGACGAGCGCGCATGTTGCATCGGTGCGCGCGGCAGATCGTTAAACAATACGGCGGCTGTTTCCCCCAGAATTCCGAAGCCCTACTCGCCCTGCCCGGCATCGGACGCTACACCGCAGCTGCCATCGCCAGCATCGCGTTTGCCGAGCCCGTAGCCGTTGTCGATGGGAATGTCGAGCGGGTGTTGCAAAGATTGATCGGCATCAATCTCACCGCACCGCAAACCTGGCAACACGCGCAAGCCCTTCTCGCCAACTCCCGTCCCGGGGATTTCAACCAGAGCATGATGGAACTCGGCGCAACCGTGTGCGTGCCGCGCGCGCCCCATTGCCCAATGTGCCCGGTGCGGAAATGGTGTGTCACGCGGGGAGAAGTTCCGCGCCCCGAGCCGCCTTCCCGTCAGAAAAAGAAACAAATCTGGTGCGCCCTGGAGTGGCGCAGCAACGGCGGTAGTGATGGCAAAGTCCGGCTGGTGCAACGCCCGCGCCAAGCCACGCTCATGCCCGGCATGTGGGAACTGCCCCAATCATCCGAGCCTCCGCGTCGATTGCCGGCTGCAGCGCGCTGGCGCACGTTTCGCCATTCCATTACCATCACCGACTACACGGTTCATGTGTTGCGGAATACGCGGTTGCGGAATTCTCCGTTGCCGGGTGCTCCGCGCGCCACGAAAGGCACATGGATCGCGATCGATCGTATCCCTCGGATCCCAATCACCGGGTTGACGCGGAAAATCCTGAAGGCCAGCGGTATCATCTAACGTGGTGATGCATTTCTTTTATGAAGTGGATTGATCGGCTGTTTGGAGGTCGGAAAGATATGACTGCATTGCGGGAAGGCACCAAAGCGCCGGACTTTTCTTTGCCCGTCCTCTTTAGCGGCAAAGATGGCGGCACGTTCTCTCTACGAGACGCACTCCAGCGCGGACCCGTCGCGGCCGTGTTCTTCAAGGTCTCCTGCCCGGTCTGCCAATATGCGTTTCCATTTTTCGAGCGCTTGCGCAAAGCGTACGGTGGCGAGAAAGTCGCCATAGTAGGAATTTCTCAGGACGACAAGCCCAGCACCGCGGCCTTTTTGAAGGAGTATGGCGTAACCTTCCCCGCGCTCCTCGACGATCCCGCCGGCTATGTGGTTTCAAACGCATACGGCCTCACCAATGTGCCGTCGTTGTTCTTCATCGCGCAGGACTCCGAGATCAAGATCTCCAGCGTAGGCTGGGTAAGAGCGGACGTGGAAGATCTGAACCGCCGCCTGGCCGACGCCAGCAAGACTGCGCTAAGACGGCTATTCCTCCCCAAAGACGACGTCCGCGACTCTACCCCTGGTTGAAGCTCCAAAAACTGATCCCGCGGTCGCGGGAAAAGAGAAGGGTGGGAGATGAACGGCGGCCTACGCGGCGACGAATTCGAAAGAGCGCTCCGCGCCGACCAAGAGCCGTTACCGCGGTGCTTCCGCGTTTGTACCAGCGTAACTTTGGACCGTCCCGGCGACGTGCTAGCCTGCTGCTTAGTTCGCAGTTTCAGTAATTTGCAAGCAGCGCAAGAGACGAGTGCCAATGCCCAAGCTCCCGGTTTTCCGGTTGCGTAATTCTGAACCGCCCAGCCGGCCCGATCTTCAATACTACGGACTCACACTCGCATTCAGCGATCTGCAACTGGGCGTCGACAATCTCCGCTACGATGTTTTTTTCAGCCGGCGCATTGCCGCTGACTTAAGTTTTCATCTCGCGCGGTACATCTGCCGCTTCGGCGAGGTGGAGTCGCTGTTCGAAATGGACGTTCCCTCCGCGGGCCAAACCAAATTCATACGCGCCGCCGAGGGCAACCCCAAACTGTGCAAGCCCGGCCCCGCGGACCTAAAAACTCTGCTGATCTCGATTCATCTCGCGATCCTGAATCGCGCCAAGGCCGAAGGCAATCCATCGGTCGATGTGCTCGGCCGCCTAGCCGTGCTCAAGTTCATACGCACCGAACTGCAAACGCAGTTTGCCAGAATTCTCGAACAGTGCCGCATGAAGTCAAAGTCGCTCGAGGGCGTGCGGCAAGCGAAAATGATGCAGACTCAGGAGCTCGTCTCCTCGTTCCAGGTGGGCAAGAAGATTATCCTTCGCCGCGCCGGGCAGGAGTTGTTTCGTTTGCTTCGCGAAATCGAAAAGGAGACGCTGGCGCGGACTCGGCGGTCGTTACTCGGCGAATCTCTGCTCGGCGAATTGCCCGCCGACTGGTATCGTCTGTTCCTTAGTCCGCTGATTCTCACCGAAGATGGCCGCGACGATTATCTCTGCGCCGAGCACTATTATATGTTCGGCAACTTTGCCAGAGATCCCGACCGTTTCCCCAGTCTCCGCCAGTTCGCGCTAAATTTTCTGCGCGAACTCGGATACGGGGAGGGCATTGACGATGAGCATCTGGAGCAGGCGCTCAATGTTCCCGAAAACGCGACCACGCTCGTTGGCACCGGCAATGGCGAAGACTTGACGCCCGATGATCGCAATCGAAAAGACCGCCTCGACATCTGGACCCGTATGCTGCAGCGCGAAGGCGTTCTGTCGCACGTCGTTGCTTCCTACGAGGCCGTTCCTCTGCTCGCCGAGTATGCGCCGCGGGTAAATCCGCAGCAGATCAAGAACGCGCTGATCTTCCGCGAAGAAGCGGAGCGGGTCGAAAGAATAATTGCCGAAAGCCGTCTCCATTGCGACCGTCTCTTTGCCGCCGTCGGGCGCGTCGCCTCCTGCCGCGGTTCGGAGCGCAGCCGTTTTGCCGCGCGTCTTCTGCACGACCTGTTCTGCTATCACCGCGACCTGCGCGGCCTGGAAGCCCTCAGCGCCGGATTTGACAGCGTCAACCTGGTCAGCGACGACAAAGTCCGCGAACTCTCCACCCTCAACGGCATGCTCTACGAGTTCCTGCCTCCCGAAGACCAGAAGCCCGCTGGGGATCGAGTCGTGCATCACGTGATCCTGAAAGCCGATCTGCGCGACTCTTCGCGCCTCACCCGCTCGCTGATGGAAAAAGGCATGAACGCCGCTTCGTATTTCAGCCTTAATTTCTATGATCCGGTAAAAAAATTGCTGGCGAAATACGGCGCCACGAAAGTCTTCCTCGAAGGCGATGCCATCATTGTGGCGCTGCTCGAACGCGAAGGCGAGGCTATGCTCAGCGTCGGCCGCGCCTGCGTGCTGGCGTGGGAGATTGTAAGCCTGCTACGCGAGTACAACGAACTCTTGGAACGCTCCGGCTTGCCCCAGATGGAAGTCGGCCTGGGAATCGCCTACCAGGATTCGCCTCCGCTCTACCTCATGGATGGCGAGCGCCGCATTATGATTTCCGACGCCATCAATGAGAGCGACCGTCTCTCCTCCTGCAGCAAGCGCGTCCGCAAGAAGCTCGCACCCGGCGCCGGAGTCTTCCATGTGTACTCGGTCCAGATCGGAGACGGAGGCAATAACGACGACGGCGCGAGCGCCGCAACCGAAGCGGAAGAGATGAGGCTTAACTACAATATAGGTGGAATCTGTCTAAGTGAAGAGGCCTTCCACAAGCTGCAGCAGGAAATTTCACTGGCGGCCTGGACGCCTGACGCGGGCGAGTCTGGCTTTACCGGACCATGGGTCGACGAGCAGCGCGAGTTCTTCGTTGGCACCGTTCCCATCGCCACTGGGGTATTTCGCAAGATTGCCATCCGCAAGAACCGCATCGCCCAAGTCGACGTCCGCGATCTATCCATTTTGCACTGGACCGACCGCTGCTACTACGAAGTCTGCGCCAACCCCGCCGTATACGCCGCCCTGCCCGGGGAGAAATCCGCGTCTGCTTGACGTCAGAATGTTTACGATCTAGTCCCGCCTCCGCCGCTCAGAATTTCCGCCGAACCCGAAACGGAATCTCCACCACGGCTTCTACCGCCACTGGTTTCCCCGCTCTTTCTGCCGGCAGGAATTTCCAGCTGGCCAGGGCTTTCGCCGCGTAGGAATCGAGACGTTCGTCCGGGCTGTTGAGAACGCGAATGTCGCCTACCTTGCCATCGGCGTTAATGACCGCATAGAGCGTGACCATGCCGTGTACGTTGGCGCGAATCAATTCCAGCGGATAGCCAGGGTCCGATTTTTCCGTGGCAACCGGCTCCAGCAGTTCCCCGTCTTTCCGTCCCCCATCGAGTTCCGCAAACTTGATCACCCAACTGCCCGTGGAGGAATTCAGATTCGGCATGTTCAGCGTCCTCCCATAAACGCGCTTGCCGCCAAAAACCTTGCGGTCCACGACAGTGATTTTATCGTCGGAAACCGGAGACGCAACGCGCGCACCCGACCGGGCGCCCGGCGTCGCTCCTGGCGTTGCTCCCGATGACGAAAGGCTAGCCATCTCGCGTCCCTCGTCCGCCCCGGCGTCCGCCGCGCCCACATGCAGGCCAGGCGGCAGAGAGTTGTTGTTGCGCGCGTTGAAGCCGCCACTGCCGTCTCCTCGACCGCCCGCGCTCTTCGCTTCCGCTTTCGATCCCGCCAAATCTGGTGTTCCCGAAGCGCCCAGTTTTCCCTGTGGAGTTGCGGCAAATGTTCCCCGGCGATTGCCTCCGGGAACAGCCACGGGGCCCGAGGGCGCGATGGGATGAATTCCCAACGCAATCAGCCGTCCGCCCGCGCTGGCACCGCTCGTCGCAGCCACGCTCGGCGGAGGGCCCACCGGCTGTACGCTACCGCCCCCCAGACGTCCGCTGCCGCGCGCCGCCAGCGAATGTTGTTCCGCCAGCATAAGCTGCGGAGCGGGCGCCACCACTTCACTCGGGCCAATGTTCATGAGCCCAACTTGTCCGTTTCTCGACTGCGTCAACTCCGGAGGCGGTTCCACGACCGCCGTCTCGGGTCCGGCCAAGCCGCGCGTTTGATGAGACGTCACTTCCGGAGGCGGCGCAACCACATCCGACTTCATTGCCGCCTGAACTACACGGTCGGGCGCAAACTCCACGTCCGGCGCGGGCGCCACGACCTGCGTCTCCGGCGCAACTATGCGGCTCAACGGGGCTCGCGTCGCATCCAGCGGAACCGCCGGAACGATGGCTCCCATGGCAACGATGTTAGGCAAGGCGACATCGCGGTCGAGCTTGAGATCGGGCGGCACGACGATGGTTTGGGACCGATTGTCCGCTTCCGGAGGAACCGAAAGGATCGGTTGCTTCGCGTAGGCGGGGTCTCCCTTTTGCTCCTTCGGCGTTTCAGACGCGCCCGTGTCGAGCGGTGGTAGATATTCTTCCGGCGTATACGTTACCAGCGACGACGGGTCAAACGCGGCGTGAACTAGAATTCTTTGCTGTCGAATCCAGGAGAGCGAAAGCGTCCATATCAGAGCAACCGCCGCCGCGTGTAACAGCGCGGATTGCAGGAATCGTCCCCACGGTAGCTTTTGCTGGACGAACACGTCCTGCCACAGATCGAATTCGTCGTCGCCAGGGAACTCCGCCCGCCGAAGTATCGGACGCAGCGCTTCGCGAAATTCGCTAATGAATTCCGGCCTTGCAGGATCGCGTTCCACCAACAGTCTGAGCAGTTTTTTCTCCGGGGATTCCATCTCTGGCTCCAAGTTGCGCTCTAGCCAACTCCCACGACGGTGCCCCCGGAAGGCGGGATCCGAGGCGGCATTGCGGCCTCGCCACGGACGGCTAATCTGTAGACAGATTATAACTGACCGCGAGGTGTGGCTTGAGGGCATCCCGTTGTGCCCGCATTATAATCATGGCCGCTATACTGAAACATTCCGGGGTGAGCATGCCGATCCGCACCGTCCGCTTCTACGCGCTGCAATTTGCCTCTTTCGTTCTTTTTGCTTTGATGCTTGCCGGCGCGCAGGCGAAATCGGATCGACAGAATCCGGATCGACAGAACAAAGATCAGCAGAGTCCAGCAGCTTTTGGCGCGGACTGCTCCGGCATGTACAGCTTCTTGCGCGACGGCGAATTTGTGCAGGTCACCGTTGAAGATCACGGAAACGTTATCGGCTTTGTTTCGCGCTACGCCGATAAGGAAGGCGATAGCGGATTTCTCGATCACTTTTTTAAGTCGGGTAAGCTCGATGGCAACCAACTCGCGTTTACCACCGAAACTGTGCGCGGTGTAGCGTTTGAATTTCGCGGGACGGTCGAGCGCGGCGAAGGTAAGAGTCGGGGTGACGAAGCATATTATGTGGTCAAGGGAACTCTTGTCGAGAACACAACCGATGAAGCGAAGAAAACTTCGTCCCGCTCGCAAGAGGTTGCACTGAAAAGCTTCCCGCAGGATCTGACGCCCCCAGGGGCAGAAAGGCTACGTGTCAAGTGAAGTCAATCCATCATGGGGCATTCTACAAGACGTCGAAAGTGACTTCGGGCCCGGCGGTCAAAAGAGAGCCCGACAAACCTAATCACTTGAGGAGAACACGTATGAAGTCACCATTGAAGTCACTATTCGGGGCAGTTTTCATGCGCAATTGCTTCTTCGCTTTAACACTTGTCATCCTTTCGATGACCGCAACCCGTTCTGCCTCTGCCCAGAACGATGTGACAGCGACCGGCGGCAATCTACATTCCGTGTCAGTAATGGACGCGGTAAACAAGTTCTACCAGGCTTACAACGACCACAACACCAGCTTGTGGGAACAGGCGCTGGCGCCCTCTTACGTTGGGCACGTCAACGGTCAGACGATCCCGAGCCGCGAGGTCGGCAAGGGGTTCGTCGCAGCGCTGCTGAGCGCGTTTCCGGACATCCACTACTCGGTCGAGGACGCGCTGCAGGTGGGCGATCGCGCCGCTGTGCGTTGGTCGGCCACCGCGACCCACACCGGAAACCTCTTTGGATTAGCGCCCACGCAGAAGAAGGTCAGCATGATCGGCATGACAATCTTCCGCGTCGAGAACGGACAAATAGCCGAGCTCTGGGACGTATGGGACGAGGCGGGGTTGATGAAGCAGCTCGGGGCGTCCAGGTAGCCGGGCGCGACGGGTAAACAGATCGAAGATACGCAGTCGCAAAGGTGGATAATGTCAGTCGAGGGAAAGAAAGCAATAAGCTGGCTCTAGGGGCGCGTCTTATAGGAAGACCAAGCCGACGATGATCCTTTACCCTGAACACGCGCGATGTTACGGCAACAATCAGAGCTGATTGCCCCGAAATCGGAAATCAGCCAATATATCTCTCAAAGCATCGTTGAAAGGAGCGTTTATGAAGAACAGGTTGTTTTTGGTAGTCCTCATGTTGACCTGCGTGCTGCCCGTCGTGGGCGAAGACAAAGAAGAGAAGGTAGACACGCGCATCAACCAATCCGCTACCGTGTTCAAGGAAATCCTCGGTATGCCGGATGGGATTCCGAAGGATCTGCTCAACAAAGCGTATTGCGTCGTAATTTATCCTTCGGTAAAAAAGGCGGCCTTTGTGGTCGGCGGCAGCTACGGGCGCGGATTGATCACGTGCCGCAAGGGGCGGGATTTTTCGGGCCCGTGGAGCGCGCCGGCGATGTTTGCGCTGGAAGCCGGGAGTTTCGGTTTCCAAATTGGTGGGCAGGAAACCGACTTCGTGCTGCTGGTGATGAATGAGTCGGGCGCAAATTCGGTGATGTCGAGCAAGGTGAAGCTGGGAGGGGACGCGTCGGTTGCGGCCGGGCCGGTGGGACGCGACGCTGCCGCGGCAACCGATATCGTCATGAAAGCGGAGATTCTGTCGTACTCCAGAGCACAGGGACTGTTTGCCGGCGTGTCGCTGGAGGGTTCGACGCTGCGCTCCGACGACGGCGCCAACAAGACCCTGTACAGAAAAGAACTGAGCGCCAAGGAAATAGTACGGGAGGGAAAAGTGGCGCCCCCGGCGGCGGCGCAAGGGCTGCTGGCGCTGCTGGGGAGAGTTTCTCCGAAACACATGAAGTAGTTCCAGCCGGTAATAGCTCGTCGGTGTGCAGTAGCACTGGTAGTCGGTCGCTGCCCTGCCGGGACGAATCGGTTTGGTGAATTCGTCGCGATGTACCACCTGGAACCGATCCGCGGTTAGGACTGCAAATGTTCGGCCGGGTGATGCGGCGACCACTGCGGGTCTTCATCGGGCGTTACGATCTGGCCGTCGCGCATGTGGACGATGCGGTCGCCATACTCGGCCGCCTCGGGATTGTGCGTAATCATGAGCACGGTCTGCCCCAAATCCTTGTTCGACTGGCGCAGCATGTTGAGTACAACGCTCGAGCTTTTCGAATCCAGGTTGCCGGTGGGTTCGTCGGCGAGCACGATGGCGGGGCGGTTGATGAGAGCCCGGGCGAGCGCGACTCTCTGCTGCTCGCCGCCCGAAAGCTCGTTCGGCCGATGCTCGAGACGTTGGGCGATACCGAGCATATCGGTGATCTTCTTCAGGAACGCGGGATCGGGCTTGCGCAGGCCGGCGATGTCAACGGCGATCTCGATATTCGAGCGTGCGCTGAGCGTAGGCAGAAGATTGAATTTCTGGAAGACGAATCCGATCTTACTTTTGCGCAACCGAGTGCGCTCACCGTCGGAAAGCGTGGCGAAATCCACGCCATCGATGGTGACGCTTCCGGAGTCGGCGCGGGTCAGTCCGCCGAGCAGATAAAACAGCGTGGACTTGCCGCTGCCCGAAGGGCCCACGACCGTGACGAACTCCCCTTTCTGCACGCTGAAGGAGACGCCACGCAGGGCTGGCACATCAACCTTGCCAACCCGGTAGGTTTTGCGCAGTTCCCTGGCTTCGATGAAGGCCGACATCCAGTGAAAACGATAACACAGCTACGAGCTGCGAGCTGCGAGCTACAAGCAACCTGGTGGCGCGAAGCCCGTAGCTCGAAGCTCGTAGCTCTTTACGCCACCGTCGCGTGCTCCACGACCCCCACCCGAGCGCGGAGTTCAACCTGACGCTTGGGGCCGCGCTTGCGCACCAGCAACAGGCGAATGCGTTCCAGCAGGTCCGCGGGTTCGTACATTCCCTTGGACAGAAAAACATCGGCCAGCGTTTCGCATTCGTAGATTTTGGATCGGCCGGAGATGAGCACGGCCGGAGTCTGCGGAGAAAGACTTTTGATTTTTTCGATCAGCCGCGAACCATCTACGCCGGGCATGATCAGGTCGGTGAGCACCAGATCAACTCCGCCCCGGCGGAAGGCTTCGAGGGCCATCTCGCCACTGTTGCACGCGAACACGCGGTAGCCCCGCGTTTCCAGCATGATTTTGCGAATAGAGAGTGACTGTTCGTTATCGTCCACACAAAGAATCGTTTTCTTGGGTTTCATTGGCCTAACCGGGAGAGTGTAGTCATAAGTTTCCTCTGACTTCTTCCTAACTTCCTTTTTTTTGGAATTGTGAGCGAGGTGAATGCTAAACAGAATTGGAGCGCCCGTAAAGTGCCGTGCTCGCCAATGGCACCCTGGTGGCCGGCAAGATCGTGCCATCGAACTGAGAGCCGCGACTGGCGCGCCGTTTCGATCCATTAGATGGCGAGCGTGACTTCACCGCGAAGAACCTCTACACAATTTCCACCGACACGCACATTGACCACCTGGTTATCCTGCCGATTTTCCTGCTTTGTGGCGCGAACAAAAATGCGGCTGGGACGGTGCACTTCGAGCCCTTGCTCGATCAGAACCTGCTCATCGCTCGCAGCCACGCCGTGCGCGACCATCCAGGCGGAACAGCATCCGGCGGCAGATCCCGTGGCCGGATCTTCTCCGTTGTAGAAAATCATGCGGGCGTGGAGGCGGGCTTTGGGATCGACGGTTTCACGGCAAACAAAATAGAAGAATCTTCCTCCGCTGCCCGCGAGATATTCGGCGGCGGCGGCGAGATCGAGGCGGAGGTTCTGCAGCGTCTTCAGCGAACGCAGCGCGGTGATGGTGAAAGGCACGCCGGTGGAAACGGTTTGGATGGGCGCGGAGCCGTCGAAGTCAGCCGCGCTGAGGCCCGTGACACGCGCGACGTCGTTCACGTCGTGGATCGCGCCGAACTCGGGACTCATCTGCGTCATCTCTCCGAAAGCGGGCTGCGGTGGTTCCCCGGTGAAGCGCACGGGGACGGTACCGACGTTCAGATCGAGCCGGATTTCTGCCGCGCCCGTCTTGCCCCGCAAAACGAAAGCGGTGCCGAGCGTAGGATGTCCGGCGAAGGGCAGTTCTTCCTGCACGGTGAAGATGCGCACGCGGACTCCGCGGGTCTTTTCTGCGGCGGCATCCCCAGGAAGAATGAAAGTAGTCTCGGAAAGATTCATCTCGCGCGCGAGCGCCTGCATCTGCTCGGTGCTAAGACCGCGACCGTCGAGAAAAACCGCCAGCGAGTTGCCGGTGAGGGCGCGGTCGGTGAACACATCGACCTGCACCATGGAGAACTTGCGTGCCGAAGTAGCCATGTGTGAGATATTACCGAACCTTAATCGCGCGGGCCAAGAGCTCGCGCGCCCAGGCATAACCGCAGCCAATGCAATACCGTGGTCCCTGCCTGAACGGTTCTAGCCCGGTTGACCGGCGGGTGGGTCACTGGATATTCTCTCTCTACTAAGGTCAGTGGGGCTCAAACGCTGCCGGCCATTCTCAATTTCTCAAAAACTACGCGAGGAACCAACATGTCTCTACGCATCAATTCGGAAGCTCCCAACTTTACTGCGGAAACCACGCAAGGCACGATCAACTTTCACGAATGGATCGGCAACGGTTGGGCCATCCTGTTTTCACATCCCAAGGATTTCACTCCGGTGTGCACGACGGAACTGGGCTACATGGCGGGTCTCGAACCGGAGTTTGCCAAGCGCAACACGAAAATTATCGGGTTGAGCGTGGATCCGGTGACCAGTCACGGCAAGTGGGCCGCCGATATCGAAGAAACGCAGGGGCACAAAGTGACCTATCCGATGATCGGCGATCCGGAACTCAAGGTGGCGAAGCTTTATGACATGCTGCCCGCCGAAGCTGGAACCACTAGCGATGGCCGGACGGCGGCCGACAATGCCACCGTGCGCACGGTGTTCGTGATTGGTCCAGACAAGAAGATCAAGCTGATGCTGATCTACCCCATGAGCAGCGGACGCAATTTCGACGAGGTGCTGCGCGCGCTGGATTCGATACAACTCTCCGCGAAGCACAATGTTGCCACGCCGGTGAACTGGAAGCCTGGGCAGGACGTGATCATTCCCACATCGGTTTCAGAAGATCAGGCCAAGCAAAAATATCCAGCCGGCTGGAAGACTCTGAAGCCCTATTTGCGAGTGGTGGCGCAGCCGAAGTAGTTCGTGTTACGTTGCAAACGAACATCTTCACGAACTACGGAAGCGCATGCGGTCCGGTGATCGTCCCGGTCTTCAAAACCGGCGGGCGGCATCTTCGATGTCGCCGGTGTGTTCGACTCACACACGCTTCCGCCAAAACAAAGGACTTAGCGAGTGTCCCGTGCCGTTTCCGTGCCGTTGAGGGCTAAACGTGCCACTTTCCCACACGCTACGGCCATTTCATCGGTGACCACATCCCCATAAGTGTTCATCGTGGTGCGAATGTCCGCGTGTCGCATCAGTTTTTGCTGTACAGCGATCGGCGTTCCCACGGCGTCAAGCCATGAGCGGTACGTGTGCCTCATGCTGTGGGTGCTGACGTGGGCGACTCCAGCGGTAGACGCGGCTTTCTTGTACGCATCGTTGACGCTATCGGATGACCACGGCAGACGGCCTAGCTGCGCTGGGGATGCGAAAATCCAATCCTCTTGCGTTGAGAACTGAGTCGTTTGCTTCCACAGCTTGAGTGCTTGGAGCATAGTTTCGGTGACGGTGATTGCCGTGTGGGATGTTTCGGTCTTCACGTCATCCACGCGTTGACGAACGATGCCGCGCTGTACGCTGAGTTTTCCGTTGAGCCAATCCACATCACCCCACTTGAGGGCTAGGGCTTCGCTGATTCGCAAACCGAAGCACACGCACACAAGCGCGATAGTGTGGAATGGTTCGTCTAGGTGAACGATGAACCGTTGGAAATCTTCTACCGTCAGACTGCGGGGCTTGCTCGTTCGCTTCGATGCGCCCTTGACAGTGACCAACTCCATCGGGTTTCGCTGCGTGGGCACGTCCCCGCGCCACATCGCGTAATCCCACAGGATGCGAACTAAGCCCCGAACGGCTGCCCGGCTCCGTGGCGTGAGGCTGAGGGATTCGAGCCACAGTTCTACCGGGCGCGCTTGCACGTCTGAGATTGCGCACGCTCCGAACTTCGGGAGGACGTGATTTCTCAGCCACGCGTTGTACGAACGGCGAGTGCTGTAGCGTGTCGGCATCTTCTCTGCCCGGTATTGCTCTACCAGCACGGCCACGGTGGGCGCGCTGGAGGGTTGAGGTTGAGGCGGTTGGACTCGGAACTGTTGCGCCGCGTTCCACGCCGCCGTCTTGGTTGGGAAACGGCCTAGCGTCTTGCTGTGGCGTCGGCCATCGGCCCACCAAAAGAACTGCCAGAGTTGACTACGTTTGTCCTTGACCACACTTCCGGTAGTGCTTTTACTTTCCCGTCGCATTGAATGACTCTCCATTCTCTGCGGCAGATGGCGGGCCCATCATAGCACCGTCCAACTCAGCGGCAAGGAAACGCCATGTGATGCGGGACAAGCCGCTGAGCCTGTGCGCGGGAATGCGGCCGCTCTTGGCCCACTCCAGGACAGTGCGATGGGCCACGCGGAGATATTGCGCGGCTTCACGGGCGTTCATCCATGGCGAATTAGCGGCTCTTGCGCTCATAAATTTCTTGCGTCACAACGCGTTTGCTGCGAGTCAACCGTTGAGGGTGTCTTCCAACGTTTCCGCTTTGTCTTCCTCCGGCTCTGCGACGGAAAGCCCGAAGCCCGAGCCCGGCGACCCGCGTGGATAGGTTGGCGGGCTTTTCGGGTGCGCCCGGCGTCATCTTTTGGTTATTCATTCGTGCCATGCTTACTCCTCAGTTAGATATTCGGGGTTGAGACCGGGTGGGTTGACAAAATCATCCATTGCCGCCGCGCACTGTTGCGTGACGTTAAGCGCGGTGCGCCTAAACCGCTTTAGCCACTTAGCTTCGACTATGGAGCCGAGCGCACGATACTGACCGGGGCGGACTTCCACTTGCTTGTTGGCCCGGACAATCTCCAGGATGACAAGTTGGGGTTGGCCCGGCTTGATGTTGCGTATCCAGCCGTAGACGGGCAGCTTAACGCCGGACGCGGCGGCGTTCATGTGCCCTTGATAGCGCACGTGCATATCTCGGCATTGACCCACATACTTAACCGTGTGGTCTTTCGGGTCAATTAGCCCGTAAATGATAGCTGCGTCCATGTACTTTCTACCGCGTAAATCTTACTCGATTTGAAAAATTGATCGTGCGTCAAAATTTATGATCGGCGGAGGGCTATTTAGCGCCATTGCTCAAGATTTCCGAACGCCCCCATCCTTTTCTTTCGCTGCCGAGCACGTGCTGTCCACTTGTCCACGCTGTCCACATGGTTTTCGTACTATCCACCCACCCATATATAAGTAGTAGTAGTTAGCGTCATGTAGCTCATAGATAGGTTACGAGGTGGACAGTGTGGACAGCTGGACAGCTTTGAGCCTGACGCCAACGTAAACCCACGCGCGGCCTTTACCTAGTCCGTCTTTCTGCCCGTCATCCCTTCGCACTCGAACGTACTTAACGTCCGGCTGATGCCTCAATTCCCGCAGTATGGTCTCCGCTTGGCTGTCATGCCCCGATGTCGAGATAACGAGGCCCGCCGCGTTCTGTCCGCGTAACCACTCCGCTACCGCTTTCTCCATGTCACTCGCCTGTGTCTCGGCATCCGGCGCGGACTCCAGGCAGTCATCACGGAATTGCTTAGTAACGTCCAGCTCGGTAAACAATTGGTCAGTCTCAGCCAGCACACTTGCGGGCGGTCGCAGACCATTCTCAATCACGTCCGGGCAGAGCGTGATAAGCCGGTGCAGAATGCCGGGCAGTTCCACGTGTTGCAAGGTGTAATCTAACTGCCGGTCCTCACGTCCGGTAAAATTAGCGAGAAACGGAATCATGTGGACGCGGCCTCGGAATGCCGGGTCAGCCGGTAGCTGTGGTCTGTCGTTTGTTGGCAACAAGACCTTGTGCGTGGGCTTGAAAACTTGTTGGTCTTGCCTCATCCTAGCGCCGCTGAGCGCGTCCCCACCGGACATCAGTTTCAGCATAGAGGTGTTGAGATTGCCCGCCACACTCTCAGTCACCGTGACCAACCGCTTGCTTTTCAGATTTGCGAATGTTCGTTTCATCGCCTCATCCCCGAATTTGGACACGGTAATCTCGCTTGGACGGAGCGGCCACGCGAATTTTCCCTCGCCCAAGATCGCGGTCAACGTCCGTATGAGAACGCCTTTGCCGTTTCGCCCGCGTCCCCACAGAAAAAACAATGCTTGAAACGGAATGGCGGTCAAACACAGCGCGCACAGACGGAGCAGATAGTTAGCCAGCGCACCATCACCGCAAGTAATCTCCGCGATGAAGCGGTCAAAGCGGGACGTGGGACAATTCGGGTCCGGGGACACGTCAATTCGCTGCGAAATGTAGTCTTCACGGCGCATGTCCCGTACCGCGCTGGTCCGCAAGTCAATGACGCGGCAATCAGGCAAGCCGAGCATGTGCGGGTTTTGGTCAAACATCTCGGCTTTCACAGGGGGCAAGTATGGCTTCACACATCGCACTACGCCTGTGATGAAACTGGCGTCATAGAATCGCTTGCGCGAGTCCGGCCCCTTTTCAGGTTCTTTATATTGGCCAAAAAGGCCCTTCAGATAGTCCGACACAGCACGCCACAACAGCGTATCGTCCCCGGAAATGTCCCACCGGGTTTTCACCCATTGCGCGATAGGCCGCTTCTCCACGTCGTAGACGCACACAAAATCGTGATTGTCCCGGAGAAAGGATTCGGCCAAAGTAGCGTGCGCGATAATCGGCAGCGGGATGGTCTTCCCGATTACCACGGCGGCCCCAGCGTCAACGAAAGAGAATCGCCGTTCGGGGAAGCGGGATTCTACCTGCGCCCGAAACTCTTTCCAGCTCTTGGAGGCGCAACGGTGCTTGCAATCAAAGCCATAACCGCCGCCCTCGGTGTAGACGATGCACGTTGACGTACCCTGATTAGCGTTTTCGTGCTCCGATTCCCACGGACATGCGATCGGCCGATACCACTGTTTCCCCTTGTTGAACCAATCGCCCGTGGTCGGCACTTCGTAGGTCTCAAGGAACGAATCCAACAAACCCGTCTGCCGCGTGGTCTCCGCGTCCATCTTGTGTGAGTCTGTGGCCTTGGGTGCGCCGTACACCTCGCAAAGAAAGTTAAGCAGCACGTCCGGCACGGCGGGAATGGTCCGCCACTCCACTCCGTAGGGCTTGTCCGTCTTCGGGTGAATGGAGCCGGGGCCAACGACATAGACGCGGTGCTGCTTGAACTCAAAGAGATTGTCCTTACCCTCCCGCGTGGCCGTCAGGTTACCGGCCTTGCGGGTGCGCATGGTCTGCCGGAAGATGTAGTAAGCCCGGTCAGGCCGCCCGCTACTCACCCGCGCCGTGTCCCAGACTTCAGATGGAACGCCAGCCGCCGCCGCGCGTTCCTTCAATTCTGTTTCGGAGTCCGTTTCGACAAAGCAGAAATTCTCATCCGGGCTGATGCCCACGTTAGCCCGTGGGACTTCCCTATCCCACTGCTCAAGCGCGGCAATGTCTGTTGTGGCTGCATCAAAGGAATCACCCCACGACATCTTGACCGGAAATTTTTCGTTAGGGACCAGAGGGAAGACGCGGAATCCCAACGCGGCAAGAGGACGTGCAATATCCAGGAAGGTCACACGCCCTCCAATTCCGAAAACATTTGCGCTGCCCAATCTGCCGGGGGTGCGCTGTCATCCATCCACACGGCTTGCTTGCAATTGGACGCGCAGTCGGCTCTCAAATCGGGAGCGAGCGTATCGGGGTCCATTAGAACCTGAGACGGACGCGCGGCTTTAACAGCTCCCTCAAGTAATGGAATAGTGAGCGAGCCAACCGGCGTCACAAAGAGGCGCAGAGTGTGTGTCCATCCCGGAGCGGCCCTGCCTTTAAACTCGGCTTGAATGGATGACGCCGTTGACGGAGTGAGAATCTGCAGCACCTCACAATGGGGCGCGCGTAGGTGGGTGGGAAAGTGGACCATTTTTAGCGTGCCACCCCCAAATTCTTCTGCGAGATTCACGCCCGTCCATACCGTCGCTAGCAGTTCTGAAAACGTCAATATCCTCATATTTGGTTTGCTCATATCTGCTCCTTTGCGAACCGCATTTCATAAACTTCTGCGCTCAGGTCTTTCAGGGCCTGCTAGCTGACCCTTAGCGACGTGGCGCCTTGTGCTAATGCAATTGCAAAACCATTTTGATTTCCCTTTAGTGTCTGCATCGTGCGGCGCCTGCACATAAAGTCTGGAGCAATTGTTTGCACTGCTCTTCACCCGTGATATTATTATCTGTAACGGTTATATGTACTTATATGTGACAGAAAACCTTTGTTTCTCTTTCGGGAGGCAAGACCATGAAGACCGCACAAGTGCAGATGGCCGCGTTTGGCTGGAGAGTGGCCGCGGCTGGTTACGAATGGAAACAGAGTGTTAGCTCAAAGCCACACCTTTATGAGCGGAATGTCCCAGGAAAAGGGGCACGAATCTACCAGCCCTTGATCGACACTCCAGGTTTGTTCCTTGAGTTTGCGGAATTGCGAGGTAAAGACGATATCCGCGAGTTTGCGGATCGATATGGTGTCCTTTTTGACAGGTACTCCGAAGAGGATTACATAAACGAGAAGGGCACATACTGGTCAATGGATGCTGCTTGCGGCACGGCGTTAGTGGTGTGGGCAACGGGAGATGGAGACATGCGAACCCTCGTTGCTATTTGGGACTCAATTACGAACAACAAAATGGCAGATCTTAAACAAATCGTTGCCTGGAAAGACCGAGCGGTCGATTACCGAATTGTGACGCCCAGGTATCGTGCATCCGAATCTCTCACGCAGTCCGGAGTACCCCACCCCTTTGGGGAGGGGGATCTGTTAATGCCTGCCCGATACGCACTTCAGCGGGAAATCAATAAGCGCCTGTCTGACGAGCTAAATGACTCAGACCGTAAGATCGCATGTGTTCCGCGCCTCGCATGGAACGCAGACGGAAGTCAGAGTCTAACGATAATGCCTCCTAACCTGCTCGGGGCCATGTGGCTGCAATTCGCGCAATTCGCATCAGGTGTCTACCAGCTTAAGCGTTGTGAGGGGTGCAAACGATACTTTCAGACTGGAGCAGGAGCGCGGAAGCGCGCCGATGCCATAAGTTGTAGTGACGCTTGTCGTCAGCGCAAGAGACGAAAGCCTGTTAGCTAAAGCTTCTACTAACCTAAGGGCTCGTGCACTGCTATGTACTTCGCATGGTACAACTTCTGCCGCGTTCACCGGACCTTGAGGGTTACTCCCGCGATGCAGACCAGGATCGCAGACCAATGTGTGGGAGATGAGCGAACTGCTAACGGCTCAGGTCCATTCCCACGGAGAGAACCCGTTACAAAGGAGGTTCGGGCGGGACTACCCATTTAAAGCCCGAAGGAGTTACCGCCGCGATGTGGATATGGCCGCCGATCCCGGCGCAAAGAGGCTCTATTTTGGCCGCCAAGGGACTGGCACAGGCTTCGATCCTGCGCTTAATAACTGCGCTGGCATGTTCGATGGGCATCTCCGGGCCGTGTGGCAGCCTGTACTCCGAGAACCTTGGATCGCGGTCGATGATCCCCGGAATGTCTCTCGGAGCAGCCAGCGCCGGGATGCCGGGATGGAGTGCTTCGGCCGTGACCCTTAGCCCGACTTTGCCTTTGTCCTCGAAGAACAATTCGGCCTGAACGCATGAAGGCTTCGCCGCAACGTACCCAACCACGATCAGTCTGGCGAGCAGCCTGTCGTATTCATTCCGCGCATCCGGCTGTGGTCTGTAATCGAGATACGTCTCGGTTGCCTTCTCATAGGTTTTTTTCAGCTTGATGCTGATGGCACCTAGATAGTCCCGGAGATTTGGAAAATGCTTGGTCGCAAGCCTCTTTTGCTGCCGCTCGATCTCCGCTTTGAGGTCGAAGGAATTGTCCTCGCTGGCGACGGCCTCACCCATCATGGCGTAGGCGAGAATCCTGCCAGAGCCTAGAAGCGGATAAACCTTTTGGTGCTTGTCACCGTTCGGATGATATGTGCCCGTGGCAGAATCCAGCGTTCGGCTGAGACCATCCGCTGCGATCACGAAGCCGGGTTTCGTGTAGCAGAACGCTATCGCAGTCATTCGCGAGTCCATTAAAAACTGGCCAGAGTAACATAGGACCGATCCTCTGTCATCGCTTGCGGCCATCGGCTGCCAGGAGGTAGCGCCAGGGTCATATCTGTGGGAAACTTGTGGGCATGAGATCGCTGGACGAATCGCATGGACAGGCAATCCTCCGAATACTGAGCGAAGCTAAAAGATGCTTGACGGCGGGCGAAATCGCCGCGAAGCTCAACTCAGAAGGGCAAGATTCAGGTTGGGGTAACGGACTGGTCGATGCCGAAGCCTCTGAACTCCCAGAACTCTATACCTTCGGCGGAAAATGGTGCATCAAGAACGACACAACGGAGCTAATCTCTAGTTGCGAAGAGCGCGAAACATGGCAGGCGACGGCGCGGCACTCAATAGGCTATCTCGTGGCCCTAATGAGAGGACGTGACAAAGAGCCGTTCAAGGGCAACTTCTATTTGTACGACGAACATTGGAAACCAGAGGAGTATCACCCCGCCACTGGTGGAATGCCAGCCTATTCGGTTAACCAGATCAAAGCCATGTTCTCGTCAGGCCAACTTTCCCTCTTACGGGGGACGATGCCAGAATAAAGAATCAGCAACACATAATTATAGCCCACTACCCGGCGAAGCATTCCTGTGTGCATCGTCTCACGTTGCCATTCAGATATCCACCCGCCTAACAGAGCGTTACAGACGTGAGGCGAAAGGTGGGTCGCCGCTGCCATCGCCAATTTCACCACCATGCAGAGAGCGAAGTGTTCTCGCAACAAATCCAGACACGCTCGCGGAAATTCCAACATCTGCGATTCGATCACGAATTTCTTGTCTCGCGTTGGTATGCAGGCCGGATCCGGCAAGGGCTACCGCTCGCATCCTCGGCACTGGGAGGCGCTGGCGGAATAATACTGCCGTCCCGTCAGGGGAAGGCGCTCGTGTGGAGGTCATCACGAGTGCTGAAGTTGATCGGCGGATTCTGGTACAGGTGCATGGTCCAAGTAGGTGAGCCTGGCCACATCGTCGGGCTACAAAAAGTGCTTCTCCGCCAGTCTCCTACGAGTCTTCCGATTTTCCACAGACACACTCTAAAGAAAAACTGGCAGCGGTCGATAGGATGTATGGGTCTCTGGCTGAGGGAGTGACTCGAATTAGAGCAATGGCTTTGAACGAGACGGAGGAACCGAATGGAAAACAAACTTGCAGCACAATATCTCCGCGTTTCTACGGAGCGTCAGGAGTATTCCCTTAGTTTTCAAAGTGCTGGAATTGCGACTTATGCTCAAGAGCACAACTTCACTGTCTGTGAAACCTATATCGATGAAGCCAAGAGTGGCCTTGAAATAAAGCACAGGAAAGGTCTCTCTCAACTGCTTCAGGATGTCCTCGCGGGGAAATATCCGTACAGGACCATCCTCGTGTATGACGTAAGCCGCTGGGGAAGATTTCAAGACCCGGATGAGGCTGCTGCATATGAGTTTCTTTGCAAAACGGCTGGGGTCCGAGTTCACTATTGCGCCGAGCATTTCCGCAATGATGGATATCTCCCGAACGTCATACTTAAAGCACTAAAACGGGTTATGGCGGCGGAGTACAGTCGCGAACTGTCTGAAAAGGTCTTTGCGGGTGAGAGTCGGGTCGCTCGGGACGGATTTAGGGCGGGCGGACACCCCGGCTACGGTTTCCGAAGAGTGCTCATCTCAGCGAACAAAACTCAGAAGGGAGAACTAGGACCGGGGGACCGGAAAAACCTGTCCAACGAGCGAGTCAAGCTGATTCCTGGACCCACAAATGAGATTCATTGGGTTCGAGAAATCTATCGAATGTTCATCTCGGAAAATCGAAATATGCAAAGCATTGCCGACGAATTGAACCGGTTGAGAGTTCCGTTCCTTGATGGGCGAGAGTGGACGCGTATGGGTGTCAGAGGGATTCTGACCAACCCGAAATACAAAGGCACCTCTGTCTATAACCGAAGGAAGAGCAGACTGAGGTCCCAGGTAAAAACTAACGCAGAAACGGAATGGATTGTCGTGCCGGACGCATTCGAGGCAATTATTGATCCGGCGACCTTTGAGGCAGCCCAGCAAGTGCTCTGCAATAAGCCTTTTAACTTATCTGATGACCAAGTATTGGAAGCACTTAGGTCGATACTCAGGGCTAAAGGTAAGCTTTCGATGACCCTGTTTCGCGGTGCGCCAAACACATTGTCTAAGGAAGGATACAGAAGACGTTTTGGTTCCCTTGTGCGTGCTTATGATCTTGCGGGCTACGACTCGCCGCTAAAAGTCACTGTTGTTCACAGGGCCGAGATCCGCAAAGTGCGCAGGAAGTTGATGGAGAACCTTGTAGAGTTGTTCCCCGGCGAGGTTTCAATTCAAACGAGGGGCCCCATTCGCCGGAACTGTCTTCGTCTAAAAGACGGTACCAGAGTAGCTGTTCGAGCGTGTCGTAGCCAGACAAAAGAATACAAAGGCTCAACTTGGATACTACAAAGCGCCAGGAGTGAAAAGCGGCTGATAGCACTACTAGTGTGTTTGAACGCAAACAATACCGCCCCTGACTTTATCTATGTGCTCCCGCCAATTGCAAATCGCTGCGCAGTTGTTCTTTCCCTTGACCATTCATGGCTTAAGAAGGGTATACGACTTGAAAAGCTAAGTTCATTCTGCGACGCAGTGCGACAGATTTCACGTCAAAACAAACAGCCTATCGGAGGCGAGCGGAGGCCGAAGGGAAGGATTTCCGAGGACGCACGAGCAGCCATGTCGGAAGCCCTTCGGTTTCGTTGGGACGCGAAAAAGAAACTGTCAAGGTGATTTGAGACGCTAGTCCCATAATTGTGCTGCATGAGTTGTGATATGGCGATTGCTAGTTCTTCGATGCCAGCGACTCAGCCAACGCGAGCAATTCGCTCTTGCGTAATTTGCGCAGCTCAAACCCGATGGCTTCCTCCGGGTAGTGCTCGCTTGTGGCCAATAGCGCGTCGAAGTCCTCGATGGCCCTAAGTTCTCTTAGTATTTGATCCAAATTCAGCATGTGACCTCTGTATGGCGGCCCAATCCCGCCGGATCGCCTCGATTGCGTCATAGCAAACCGAAGACCAAACCTCCAGACAGTCGTACGTTCAAGACTAAACGGTGCGACAGACTGTGATCCGACTCAGGCTTTCCACCACGAGAGCCGACCATTCGGCAACTTCGACGACAATTCGTCAGGCAACAACAGAATCGCTCAACTCGGGGTATGTTTTGACACTTGCAACGAAGCTTCGTTCGCCACGCCCCGCGCGCGCCTAACTCGGCTAACCTAGCGGCCTTTCGCGCTAGCACGCGACAGTCCCCGCGCACCGCTGCCCCGCTCGCCTAGCCCCCGCACGCGTGACTCAAACGTGCCAGTCGTGCAGCGCATTGAGGAGTGGTATTTCAGTATTCAACTTTTTGCAACCGAGCTTTGGCTGTTTCCGTGTAGAACGTCGCTTGACCGTTGCTGTTCTCAATCACCTTTTGCAGCCAAAGCCTGGTATTGGCCCAATCCCGATGTCCCCAATATGCTTGTGCGACTTGATAGCGGAACCCTTGGAGCGAGGAATTATTTGGAAACGCAGTCTCGAAGTTTGAGAAGGTTTCGAGCAACTGCGGCATGTACTTGCTATAGTTGGCCCGTAAGCCGTAAGTGCTATCTTCGCCGAGTTCCTTCCCGCCGATCACGGCAAACAGCTTTCGCTCATACGCGAGTTCGGCCGCATCGGAACCGGGAAATTCCTTTATAACCCTGTCATACCAGTCAATCGCCATCTCAACGTGGGGAAGCCAAGACGCATCGATCATGAACTTTCGATCGCTCTTGGACCAAAAATCACCGTTTGAAAGATAGGACCTAGCCACCGCCGATGTAATATTGGCGTCTGAGAATTTTCCGACGATTTCATTTAACTGCTTCAGACGACCGCTGATTTCCTTTGCCTCGCTGGTCTGTGGGTACTCGTGCACGAGGGACTTCCAGTCTGCAAGCGCTACGTTTATGCGCCCCTCATCAAACGAAATTTGGCCAAGGAAATAAAGCGCGGTTGCCTTGCTCGCAGGAGCGGTGCTTGCGCCATGCAGTACCACGATGAGAGTCTCCTTAGCTTTTTCATTTAGGCCGTGCTGATAGTAGTCTTTAGCGAGATCGACTGATTGGGCCGACGATGCGCAGGACGTGAGAAATCCTACATAAACAGTTACACATACATATAGCGAGGCTCTTCTAAGCATGAATATTCCTCCCTAGGAATCTTCGTAGAATTGTATTGCGCTACCTTCTAAGCCGTATGTGAGTACAATCACACCGCACACGTGAACCAGCGAAATTCCTCCGTTCCCCTCTGCTCCCCGCAGCCGCCGCACGCGCCCCTCTCGCAAGCTCGACCCGCTAGCGCGCGGGCCCCGGCCTCTAGGTCCAAATCCTGCGGGGGGGCGACAATTTTTCCCGAAGGATACTACCCCCCCTCGCTCTGACCCTATTTTTCTTGCACCTGTGAGATGAAACATCGGGCGTGAGAAATTCGCGGATCGCATCTTCGGCTTCGACGCTCGGCGTCTCGGATCTGATGCCGCCGGACATCCGCGCGGCCGTCGTCGCAATCGAGCGATGCGATCCAATGGGCCGAGCGGCTCCATGGCCGAAATTGAATCCAGCCGCTGCTCGCGAACATTTCGACAGTCTGCGATTCGAATTGGTGTCTCGCTTTGGTACGCGGGCAAGACCCGGCAAGGCTACCGCCCGCATCCACGGCACTGGTTGGCGCTGGCGCAACTTGTGGGCATCGGTTTGTGATTGTAATCACTGACACATGCGCTCCCCCGTGGCAATATTTTGCATCGCGCGAATGGAAGGTGAGGAACCGACGTGGGCTTTATAGAGACTCTGGTCGCTGAAACTGGCATCAAGATCGTCGATCGTATTTATGAACATTTGCGCGCAGGAAAACATAACAGTGAGTTTCTAAACTATGATTTACAATATCTGCTGAGCTGCTATGTGGACGAAAATCTTGCTGAAGAATCTCTTCCATACGTACTACTGGAAGAATTCGTAGAGCAACAATGGGAAAACGTTGAACAGTTTGCAGACAGCTTTTCTATCACCAAACTAAAGGATTCTTTCGTTCTCGCCAAGGAACCTCCTCCCGAGTTGTCAGATTGTCAGAACCAGGCGTATCTCGAATTCAAGCGACAGACTAGGCTAGTAAGGGACGATCGGGTAGTTAGGCTTGCCGACTACAATCCACTCACGAAAGCTCTGACACTGCAAAGGTGCAAATACAGCGATGGCCTGAGGTCAAATTATGTGATGGATTGGCAAGCAGGACTGAAACTTGCAAGCTCCCCGGTTTCTCTGCGTGCGGTTCTTCAATCGCAATATGGCCGACGGTTGCCGCCGTGGACCGATCGTCGCCTGTCGAATGCCGTGGGCATAGCTGTCATTGTTTTTACTAGACATGAAAGCGGAGAAATCCTTCCGTATCTGCCGCTGCGGAGTAAACCGACTTGGTACAGCGAAAGCTTGGGTGCCACGAAGCGCTTAGCTGTTTATCCGGGTGGTTTTCATTGCACCGCATCAGGTGAAACAGCATGGAATGATAAGGCGTGTGCGTTCTCCGATTTCTTCACTGTCGATATCTGCCGGGAGTTGGAAGAAGAAGTGGGGCTCAGACGGTCGGACCTGGACTGGATCTACCCTGTTGCTTTTTGCCGTGAATTGCTCCGAGGAGGCAAACCACAGTTGTTCTTTGCTGCGTTCACAAACCTGCCTCCTCAGGAGATCGGTCGTAAGCGACGAAGAGCAATTGAAATACAAAAGGAAAACCGTCGTCAAGAGATTGAGGACGATGTTCTTGTGGTGAATACGCCTGACGAGTTGTTCAGGCAGCTTTGGGTTAACGGAACCCAGGAAGCGGTAGCCAATATGATATTTGCCCAGAAATGCGCTGCCTTGGCTTACGATGCCGGAAAGTTTCCATCCGACGCATTGAATCCGTAATCTTCCGGCAAGGTAAGCCTCAGCGATCACCCAAAACCGGCCACTGATTATCACCTGAAAACCGGCCAACGAGAGTAGCGTCCGGGACATTGAATCCCGCGGGGGCTTGTAGGCTCCGTGGGCATGGCCAATGTCTTGAACGAAGAGAAGAAACAACAGGTTTTAGCTCTGGGACGGCTGGGCTGGTCGCTGCGGCGCATCCAGGAAGCGACCAAGATCCGTCGCGAAACCGCCAGCGCTTATCTGAAAGCGGCCGGGATTGCAGTGCGTCTGCCCAGTGGTTGGGGTCGGTGCGAACCAAAACCGGCCAACGAAGTGATCACCGACTTTGGCGCGGCGAAACCGGCCATTCCGGTGATTCCCGATGCCTGCAACCCCAACCCCAACCCCAACCCCGAAAACCTTTCTACGAAGGGAAGATCAAAAACAACTTCAAAACCGGCCAACGAGAACGAGGTGATCACCGACTCTGCTGTGGTCCCCGGCCCCAGCGCCTGCGAGCCGTACCGGGAAGCCATCGACTTGGGGATCAGCCGCGGACGCAATGCCATGGCCATCTGGCAGGACTTAGTTTCCGAGTACGGCTTCGCCAGCAGCTATCAAAGCGTGCAACGCTTCGTGCGCAAGCGGCGCGGAACGCAAACGCCCGAAGCCCGCGTCGTCATCGTTACCGCGGCTGGCCAGGAATCGCAAGTCGATTACGGCACCGGACCGATGGTGCGCGATCCCGAGAGCCGCAAGTACCGGCGCACCCGGCTGTTCGTGATGACGCTGGGCTGCAGCCGCAAGTCGATTCGTCTGCTGACCTTTCGCTCCAGTTCGCGCATCTGGGCCGAGTTGCACGAACGCGCCTTTCGCCGGCTGGGCGGCGCCACCCGCGTCGTCGTGCTCGACAATCTACGCGAGGGTGTACTCGTTCCCGACATTTACGATCCCGCTCTCAATCCTCTCTATCGCGATGTGCTGGCGCACTACGGCGCAGTGGCCATGCCGTGCCGCATTCAAGATCCCGACCGCAAAGGCAAAGTTGAATCGGGCGTCGGTCACGCGCAGAAAACACCGCTGAAGGGATTGCGCTTCGAGACTCTGGAAGAAGCGCAAGCCTACCTCGATCACTGGGAACAACGCTGGGCCGACACGCGCATCCACGGCACCACCAAGCGACAAGTGGCCGCCATGTTTGCCGAAGAAAAGCCCACATTGTTGCCGCTCCCGCTGGAGCCGTTTCGCTATTACCAGTACGGCGAGCGCATCGTGCATTTGGACGGCTGCGTCGAAGTCGAAGCTGCTTACTACGGCGCACCGCCGGGCTGGATCGGGCGCGTGCTGCGCGTGCAATGGGATGAGCTGTATGTCCGCCTGCTCGATCCCAAGACCGGACAACTGCTGCGCGAACACGTGCGTCAGAAGCGAGGCTGGTATCGCATTAAAGAAGAGGACCACCCTAAGCGAACACCGCTGCGCACCTCGCAACTGCTGTGGCGCGCCGGTCGTGCCGGATCGCACATCGGAGCGCTCTGCGACGCCATTCACCGCCAGCAAGGCGAGGTCGGTGTGCGCCGCATCCTGGGCGTTCTCTCTTTGGCCAAGAAGTATGGCACGGCAGCGGTCGATGAAGCCTGCGCCGCCGCGCTGGATATGGGAGTGCAGGAATACCGCTTCGTACGCCGCTATCTGGAACGCTGCCCGCAAGCCCCACTCAGTTTGCAGCAAGTCGATCCCCTGATCCGCGAACTGGTGCAGTACCGCGACTTCATCAACTACAGAACCAAGGAGATAGAAGAATGAATCTGATCGAACTCGATCGTGCGCTCAAACAACTTCGCCTGGGCGGAATGGCCGCCGTGCTGGAGACCCGTCTGCGTCAGGCCCAAGCCGAACCGCTCGCCCCCATCGACCTGCTCTCCTGCCTGGTCTCCGACGAACTCGCCCTGCGTGGCGAGCGCCTGCTGGAGCGGCGGAAAAAGCAGGCCCAGTTCCGCGACGCGCAGAAGACCCTCGACAACTTCGACTTCGCTTTCAACAAGAAGATGAATCGCAGCCTGGTCTTCGATCTGGCCGCCGGCGCCTTCATCGCGCGCCACGAAGACGCCTTGTTTCTCGGCCCACCCGGCACCGGCAAGAGTCACCTGGCGCAAGCCATCGGCCAAGCCGCCATCCAACAGGGATACCGCGTGCTCTATCGCGAGACCCACGCCTTGCTCGATGATCTCGCCGAAGCCACGCTCGACGGCACCCGCAAAGAACACATGGAGTTCCTGGTCACCGTGCCCCTGCTCATCCTCGACGATCTGGGCATGCGCAAGCTGCCGCTCACCGCCGCCGAAGAACTGCTGGAGATCATCATGCGCCGCTAAGAGCGCGCCAGCACCATGCTGACCTCGAATCGTCCCGTGGAAGACTGGGGCAAACTGCTGGGAGACGCAGCCGCCGTGAGCGCCATGCTCGACCGCTTACTGCATCACGGCCACGTGCTCAAGTGTGGCCCGCGGAGCTGGCGCACCAAAACCGACTTGCCACCACAGGAGGCGGCAGGGTAGAACATTCTCAGTCCCGGACGGCCAATCCCGTTGGCCGGTTTTGAAGTGATAACCGTTGGCCGCTTTTGAAGTGATCACTGAGGAATAAGCACCTTCCAGGATTAAAGCTGCAACTCAATGCCACGAGTGGACCAGCGGGTTGACTTCAAGGGTGAGATCTTTCGTACCCAAGCGCTGTGTGCCACAATTATAATTGTTCCGGTTGCTTTTATGGCACAGCTTGCCCGGATGTTCGAAGCATATCTCATAACACTAGAGAGACAGGCTGCGCGATTGGAGAACGTTGCTTCGAAGCTGGAAAACGAGGATCAGCGGGCAACCGTGTTAGACTCCGTTGCTGTTCTACGGAAGGAGGTACGGGCGCTCCGGGAACAGATTAAATTGCTAGTTGAATGGGGCTAGCCGAGCCCTGAGTTAGTTGTATAGCCGTGCGGATTCTGTTGTCGCCATTTCCATGCACTCTCGATAATGGTGTCCAGCGCTGAGTATTTTGGCATCCAACCCAATTCCCGCTTGATCTTGGCAGGGCTGGCAACAAGGACTGCGGGATCGCCAGGGCGCCGTGCACTCTCGACACAAGGAATTGGGTGACCTGTAACGCGCCGAACAGCGTCAATTACTTCGCGGACGCTGAATCCTCGTCCTAAGCCGACATTGTAGACCAGACGGCTTGAGTTAGTCGGCCCACCCAGCTTCTCCAATGCAAGCAGGTGAGCATTAGATAAGTCGCCAACGTGGATATAGTCACGGACGCAAGTGCCATCCTGAGTGGGGTAGTCACTTCCGAAGATAGAAACAATCGATCGCTGGCCAAGGGCCACCTGAAGGACGATAGGAATGAGATGCGACTCGGGTCTATGGTCTTCTCCTGAATTTGCCGATGCCCCCGCAGCATTGAAATAGCGCAAGCTCGCAGAATAAAGCCCATCCTTACGATAGAACCAGTCAAGGGTGCGTTCGACCATCAATTTGGACTCGCCGTATGGGTTGGTTGGCTCCAGTTGATCCACTTCCTGAATAGGTATTCGCTTCGGGTTGCCATACAGTGCTGCAGTGGAGGAAAAAACAAGCTTCTTGACGCCATGCTCAAGCATGACCTCAATTAAAGTAAAAGTGTTGATAGTATTGTTGCGAAAGTATTTCGCGGGCAGTTGCATCGACTCTCCCGCCTCGATGAAAGCCGCAAAGTGCATGACACAGGTCCAGCGTGGCGGAATTCCCGCTGATAGGACAGCCCGACCCCTTAGAGCTCACCGAAATCTGCACTCTGCTCCCCGCTGAGCCGCCGAAGTCGTCAAAGGTCTCCTGAGTAACCGTGGTCTGAAGGTGGTGTGAGTCCAGAAACGTGGTCTCCAATGTGCTTCCGTTCCACATGATTTGTGATTGGGGAGTAAAACCGCTTCCCTCCACTATCAGTGGAACTGAATTCGCATCGCTTGGAATGTTGCTCGGTGAGAGTGAGTTGATTTGGGCTTGGGATACACCTTGACAGCTCTCAAACATCGCACTACAGGTCCAGCCAGACGACAACAACGTCAGGACCGCAATGAGGGCAATCGAAGCGAAAGGCTTACAGGGGTTAACAAGGGGAGAAAGCATAGTAGCCTCCCTATTGCGAGCGGCTGATATTTTATACCCGAACATGCATGATGACATCGGTTGGGCGTCACATCGACCTGAGTGCTATCCCGTTCAAATTTCTAAGATTTTCGTCCGGGTAGATGGGACCCATTAAGCGAGGCCACCCCCGATGACGATAGCTTAAACCTCGCGCGAAAATTCTCCACGTTATCTCCGTTCTATTGGAACTTTCCGACCATCCTCCCGATTCGCGTTCATCGACAAAATCCGAGTCCTGACCCTATTGTTGAACGCGTCCGATCTGAGGTCTAAAATTCATCTAAAGACTATTTCGCGGGAGGTGGTCTATGCCCCAGTATGAATTCTTCTGCCAGGCCTGCAAGAAATTCTTCGACAAGATTCTGTCCCTGGTCGACTACGAAGAAGGCGATGTCCTCTGCCCGCACTGCGGCAGCAAGAACGTCGAGCAGCGCTGGTCTGCCTTCTCCGCCATTACCTCAAAGAAGAGCGCCTGAGAACTGCGCTGAGGTACGTGGCCCCGCTCATCAAAGAGTGCGGATGGAATGATTATCGGCAGAGGCGGCCCGCTCAGGCAAGGTAAAGACCGAACGAAAATCGCTCTTGACACCGACCGGCCTTTCTCATGGAAGGCGTTTACGCGAACTGAAAAATCGCATGTTCGTCCCCGTGCTGTTTCCGTGCCGTTCGCAAGGAATTGCACCGAACTAGCCGCGTAAGACGCCATCTGCCGCGGTCTAAGGTGTTGAAACTACGTTCTCACGCGGATTCGACTCACACACGCTTCCGCCAGTTTGTTTTCAGTGTATTACCTGTCCCCCCCTGACGAGTGGACGCGAAGGCTGATGCGACTAGCTGGAGCTACCACGCACCTGCCGCCGAATCTGATTCAGAACTTTTTTTTTCGCAGCGGGTTAGTTACTCCTAACCGGTTTGGAATATCTTTGCCTCAGGAGGTGGAAATGCCTCGGACAAGGCTGATCGGCACGGCCCTTGCGCTGCTGCTCTTGCTGCCCTCCACTTCCCTGCCCGCCTTCGCCCGGAAACACAGCAAAAAGCTACCACCGGCTCCGGTCATCCAGAGGATGGACGAGCGCCAGCGGGCGATTCATGCGCTGAACCGGCTGACGTTTGGGCCCCGGCCGGGAGATGTGGACCGGGTGCTCGCCATGGGCGTGGACAAGTGGATTGCGCAGCAGCTTGAGCCGGGGAAGATTGACGACTCGGCGCTCGAGGCGCGGCTTGCGCCCTATCGCACGTTGCGCATGACGGCCTTGGAGATGGTGGAGAACTTTCCTCCGGAGCAGGTGCTGCGGGCGGTTGCGGATGGAAAGATGCCGATGCCGAAAGATCCGCAGCTAAAGGCGGTTTACACGGCGGGGGTGGCGCGCTTTAACGACAAGCAGGCAAAGAAAAACGCGAAGGCCGTGGAGAATGCGGACTTGCTGGAAATGAGCCCGGCGGACGACCTTTCGCAGGAGATGAAGGAGAAGCGGCAGGGGGCTCGAGACCACGCGCGCTCGCGGGCGCTGGATCTCATGGAGATGGCTCCGGAGTCGCGCACGCAAAACCTGGCGGCGATGGACGCGGACGAGCAGCGCGGCTTCTGGCGGGCGCTCTCGCAGGACGACCGCGACAAGCTGACCTCCGATATGACTCCGCAACAGAAGGAACTGCTGCTCTCGCTGGAAAATCCGGTGGCGGTGGTGAACGGCGAACTGCTGCAGGGCAAGCTGCTGCGCGCGACCTATAGCGAGCGGCAACTGCAGGAGGTGATGACCGACTTCTGGTTCAATCACTTCAATGTGTTTATCGGCAAGGGCGCGGAGCGGTATCTGGTGACGGCGTATGAGCGGGACGTGATTCGCCCACGGGCGCTGGGAAAGTTCAGCGACCTGCTGCTGGCCACGGCAAAGAGTCCGGCGATGCTGTGGTACCTGGACAACTGGCAGAGCGTGGGTCCCAACTCGCAGGCCGCCGCGCGCGCCAAGAATAACGGCAAGCCATCGCCGGGCCTCAACGAAAACTATGCGCGCGAGGTCATGGAGCTGCACACCCTGGGCGTGAACGGCGGCTACACGCAGAAGGATGTGACCGAGTTAGCGCGGGTGCTGACCGGGTGGACGCTGGAAGAGCCAAGGCAGGGCGGAGGCTTCGTCTTCCGCGAACCGAGGCATGAGCCGGGAGACAAGAGAGTGCTGGGGCGGGTCTTTCACGAGGGCGGGCGACGCGAGGGTGAAGCCGCGCTGGAGATGCTGGCGCATGAGCCGGCCACAGCGCGCTTCATCTCCACCAAACTGGCGCAGCGCTTTGTCAGCGACACACCGCCTCCGGCGTTGGTGGATGCGATGGCTAGGACGTTTCTCGAACACGATGGAGACATCAAGGCGGTGCTCGGCACCATGCTTGGCGCGCCGGAGTTCTGGGACGTCAAGCAGTATCGCGCCAAGGTGAAGACGCCGCTGGAGTTTACGGTATCGGCGCTGCGGGCGACGGACGCCGAGCTGACGCGTACTCAGAGCGTGAGCGATGCGCTGAACCGCATGGGAATGCCGCTCTACGGGGCACAGCCGCCGACGGGATACTCGATGCATGCGGAAAGCTGGGTGAACTCCGGGGCGTTGCTCAACCGGATGAACTTTGCGCTGAGGCTGGGCACGGGCAAGCTGGCGGGAGTGAAGATGGACGCCGCGAAGCTGGCGGCTAACGGCACCAACCCCGAAGCCCAGGCCGAAACTCAGGCTGAAGAGGTGCAGCGCACGCTGGAACACGCGCTGCTGGCCGGAGCGGTCTCGGCGCAGACGCACGAGACGATTGCTAAAAAGTTGAGCGATCCGCTGGTGACCGGGCGCAAGCTGGACGACCCGCCGAAGCCGGTAAACCAGGGCGCGGTGGCTGGACTGATTCTGGGCTCGCCGGAATTTCAACGGCGTTAGGAGACAGGCGATGGGAATCACGCGGCGAGTTTTCTTGAAGGGCGGAGCCATGAGCGTGGTGGGCATGGCGGCGGTGCCGGGGTTCCTGGCGCGCGCGGCGATGGCCGCCGACGCGGCACAGCCACACCGGCGGCTGGTGGTGATCTTCCAGCGCGGCGCGGCAGACGGGCTGAACATCGTGGTGCCGCACGGCGAGGCGGAATACTACGCGATGCGTCCGACGATTGCGATTCCCCAGCGAGACGTGATCGACCTCGACGGATTCTTCGGGCTGCATCCTGCGATGAGCGCATTGAAACCCTTGTGGGATGCCAGGCAGCTTGCGATTGTGCACGCTGCCGGATCGCCCGACCCGACGCGCTCGCACTTTGACGCGCAGGACTTCATGGAAAGCGGCACGCCAGGACTGAAGAGCACCGAGGATGGATGGCTGAATCGCGCGCTGGTGGCCACCGGCGATCCGCAGAGAGACGCGGCGTTCCGCGCCGTGGCGCTGGGCACGGCCCTGCCACGAATGTTGAGCGGACAGGCTCCGGCGCTCGCCGTGGGCAACGTGAATGACTTTGGCGTGGCGCCGCGCAATCCGCAGGCGCAACCCCTGGCGAATACTTTTGAGTCCATGTACGCCGCGAGCGTGGATGCAGTGCTGCACGGCACGGCGCAGGAAACTTTTGACGCGGTGAAGATGCTGAAGGCCGCCGACCCGGCGAAGTATCGTCCGGCGGCCGGAGTGGTTTATCCGAAGGGGCGATTTGGAGACGCGCTGAAGCAGACGGCGCAACTGGTGAAAGCAAACCTTGGCGTGCAAGTGGCGTTCACCGACATCGGGGGCTGGGATCATCATGTGAACGAAGGCGCAAGCGAGGGACAGCTGGGAAGGCTGCTGAAGGAGTTCAGCGGCTCGCTGGCCGCCTTCTGGCAAGATCTGGGAGCGCTGGCGGCAGAAACCGTGGTGGTAACGATGAGCGAATTTGGCCGCACCGCGCGGGAGAACGGAACCCGCGGCACCGACCACGGTCACGCCAACGTGATGTTCGTAATGGGCGGCGCGGTGCGCGGCGGTAAAGTGTACGGGCGCTGGCCAGGGCTGGCCAATGAACAACTTTATGAACAGCGCGACCTGGCGCTGACCACGGACTTCCGCCAGGTGATGGCCGAGGCAGTGGCGCGGCAACTGGGTAATCCGCGGCCGGAGCGCGTCTTTCCCGGCTTCCGCAACCCCGGATTTTTGCACCTGCTGGGCTGAGCTTAGACGTGGCTGGCACCTTTCATACGATGAGACCTCTCCTTGGCCAAAGTGCCGACCAAAGTGCTCACCGTCACAGACAGGGGAACTAAGCAATGCTAGGTTTCCAGTTGTGGCCGGATCTTTCATATTCGGCGAGGCATTGGTCTTGGGGCTGGCGTCCGGACCTGCCTGCATGGCTTCTTGTGGACCTGTAGTGGTTCCTTCTTTGCTTGCGGAGCGGGCGGGTTTACGACTGAACACCCGCTACCTCTCTACCTTTCTGGGAGCGCGCCTTCTCGGATACCTGCTGTTTGCTGCGGTGGCATGGGAACTTGGCGCTCTAGTATCGCTTCCGGCAGGGCCGCGCATGTTTCTGTTTGGCGTAATTCACGTGTTGCTCGCTGGCGTGCTGCTCTGGTACGCATACTCGGCCGGGCACGCTTGTGCCCAGTCGTGTTCGGGTTCAGAACTGGTGAGCATCGGTGTGAGCGGAAAACGCGGCGTATCGGGTGCGGCAGCGTTAGGCTTCCTGACGGGCTTGAGTCTCTGCCCTCCCTTTGTGGCCGCTGGTGTAAGGGCGGCTGAGTTGGGTAGTGTGGCTGCGGCTCTTCTCTTCTTTGCGGTGTTTTTTGCCGGAACTTCCGTCTGGTTTGTGCCCTTCGTGGGTCTGGGTTGCGTAGCGCGCAACGAAGCCGTGACCACAGTCGCACGGATGGCGATGGTGCTCATCGCCCTCTATTACGGCTGTCTGGGATTGGCCATGCTGCTCGGGAGAAAGGTCTATGGCTACTAAGGCGCAAATCTTGAAGCCCGGTGAGATGGCGCCACGGACTCTAGGCCGATCCCTACTGCTGACCTTGCCGATTGCACTCTGGTCGCTGCTCATGTTCGCGAATCCGCAACGGCACTCGAATCGATCGCTGCAGATCGCCAGCCTGATTACTGCAGTTTTTATGATTGCGTTGTTCTTCATGATGATGCGGACCCGGAGCACATATCGATGGCGCCGCTCGTTCTTCGTGGCGCTGGGAATTCTGTTCCCGGTGGGCTTCATCCACACTGTCATCGCGATGCGGGGAACGATGGGTATCCCGATCGAGGAGATGATTGCGGGAAGGACACCCTTCTGCTATCTGCCCATTCCACTTCTCATCTTGCCGGCGGCGTTCACGAAAACGCTGGTGTTCCCCGGTTCAATCTTGCCCGCTGGAGGCATGTCGGGCGCGGGCATGGCAGCCATGGCGGGCTTGTGGCTGGCAATTACGCTGGTGATCGGCAAAGGCTGGTGCAGCTATGCATGCTTCTTCGGGGGAATTGAAGAAGGCATGGCCTCAGTGCCCACAAGCGCAAAGCTGCGAAAGATCGACCCACGCTGGCGTTATGGCCCCTGGGCTGTGCTGCTGGCGATGGTGTTGCTGTCGCTGGCTTTGTTTGAGCCGGCTTACTGCCTGTGGCTCTGCCCGTTCAAGGCGGTGTCGGAATACGTAGCTGCCCGCAACACGGTAGGGATGGTGCAAAACGGAATCTTTGTGGTGCTCTTTGCCGGACTGGTGATCGCGCTGCCATTCCTGACGAAGAAGAGAACACAATGTGCATTCTTCTGCCCGTTTGGCGCGTTCCAATCCATCTTTAATAAGACGAGCGTCTTCGATGTCAAGATCGACGGGACGCGCTGCTCGCCCTGCGTACTCTGTCAGACCGCTTGCCCAACGATGTCCCTGACGGAGGAATCCATCGCGCGGGGCGAGACGCTGATGTCCTGCATGAAGTGCGGCGCGTGCGTGGATGCGTGTCCGAAAGACGCTGTGGTCTGGCATATCAAGGGAACGGAAGTCGCATGGAAGCCGGAACGCGCGCGACTCATGTTTCTTTACGCCGCCTGGGGGATGGCCGTTATGTTCGGCGGCAGCATCATCGCTGGGGGCCTCGCGACCATACTGCACGTCTTCATTTAATTGGAGCGTGGTTTAGGAGGGCCAATGAAACTTCGGGCAAAACTGGCCTACACGGCGGCGGGAATGACAGTGTTCGCGGCACTGCTGGTGCCTTTTCTCCTGATGGGACTGTTCACAAAAGGCTTTGCCGCTATGGGCCTTCACGTGGATGAAATGTACTCAGGCGGACCGACGGTGCGCACGGTTCAGACTGTCGCCTACTCCATCGACATTCACCGGCCAGTATTTCCACATATGCTGCAACGCGAGAAGCCGTTTGTACAACTTGATTGGAAACCCGTGAGCGCGTTGCCACCCCACGTGTCCGACGTGGTGGACGTGGATGGTGACGGGCATCCAGATATCCGCGTGAGCTTTGATGTGCCAAAGGACCCTAAGACGCCACTGCGCGTGAACGTGGAGGCGCTCGACCCGCGCTACGAGGCTGTGCGGGATGCTGGGAAGGAGAAGTTTTCGAGGCTGATTGTGCGCGTGGATGATGCGATCCTGGTGCGGGTCCCGCTCGCGCATCCGTAGTCTTCGGCGCTGAGTCCGGCAGACCCGGAACTGCTTAATTACAAGGGACAGGCGAGGGCCTGCCCTGAACCTGCCGAAGGGACTCCGGCCGCTCACGGGCCGGAGAATCTCTCTCCTCCAACGACCGAAACCCCTGTTGTCGCCGGAACAAAACTTCTCCATTCCACGTACATCAAAGCAGGATGCTCGTCCGCGCTTTCATTTCCGGCCGAGCCGCGTCGAACCTGCAGATGTCATTTCGCGACCTCATCCAGGATGTGTTCCGCACCCTCTGGGCGCACCGCGTGCGTACCGTGCTGACCATGTTTGGGATTGCCTGGGGGGTGGTCTCGATCGTATTGATGGTCGCCGCCGGCGAGGGCCTGCGCGTCGGCCAGGCGAAGCAGGCCGAGACCCTGGGCCGCGACCTCATGATTGTCTTCCATGGCCGCACCAGCCTGCAGGCCGGCGGCACGCGGGCGGGACGACTGGTGCATTGGGTTGATTCCGACATCCCTCATCTTCAGGAGGAGGCACCCGATTGTCAGTACGTGATCCCCGAATTGGAACAGGATACGGTGCGTTCGCACACCGCTTACAATGCGGCTGCGTTCACGGTAACCGGCTCGACGCCGGAGTTTGCCGAGATTCGCAGCCTCGGCATCAGCGAGGGCCGCTTTTACGATCAGAGTGACATCACCGAAAGCCGTCGCGTCGCCTTCCTCGGCTCCGACGCGAAGAAGCAGTTGTTCGGCAGTCGTCCACCCCTCGGACAGTTCGTCTACCTCAACGAAATTCCCTTCACCGTTATCGGCGTGATGTCGTCCAAGAAACAGGACTCCAGCTACGACGGGTGGGACATCAACAAAATCTTCATCCCGTTCCCGGCCATGCGGCGTGACTTTCCCGACAAGCCCCCGGGTACGCCCGAAACTTTCGACCAGTTGTTAGTCGTTCCCCGCTCGGTTGAACATCACGAAGCCTGTAAGGGAGAGATCAGACACGTGTTGGGAAGATTGCACGACTTCGATCCCACTGACAAAGAAGCCTGCCCCATCTGGGACACCATCCAGGAAGCAAAAGCCTTCCGCACCATGACCGATGGCATGAAGTACTTCCTCGGCGCGGTCGGTATTGTAACCTTGTTCCTCGGTGGCCTCGGTGTCATGAACGTTATGCTGGTGGCGGTTCAAGAGCGCACGCGCGAGATCGGGGTACGAAAAGCCATGGGGGCTCCAGCGCACAGCATCTTGCGGCAGTTCTTTCTGGAAGCGCTCCTGGTCGCGCTGATCAGCGGCGGCACAGGTCTGATTATCGCCTTCGGCCTGTGTGCTCTGGTCGACCTGCTACCGATGCCGGATTTTTTCGCTGGCCTGCTGCCCACCTGGCAAACGGGTGCCGTGGCCATGGCGGTTCTCGGAACCATCGCCATCCTGTCCGCCTTGTATCCGGCCCGCCGCGCCGCCGCTATCGATCCCATTGAAGCCTTGCGTCATGAGGCAGGTGGCTAGCATGGGCATGGGCATGATTTATCAGGTCTTGAACGAAGCCTGGAGGGCGCTGCGGCGTAACCGCACTCGCAGCGCGCTTACCATGCTGGGCATTGTGTGGGGAATCGCCACGGTCACGCTGCTCATCGCATATGGCGGCAGCTTCCGCGAGATCTTGGTCAGTGGCTTCAATGCCTTCGGCAAAGGCGCGGTCATCTGCTGGCCGCAGCAGACCAGCGAACAACCCGGCGGCCAGCGCGCCGGCAAGAAAGTCGTCCTCGAGCAAGCCGACGTCGACATGATCAAGGAAACCGCGAACTATGTGCGCCACGCGTGTCTCGAGACCGTACGCCGTCCTGGCGTAGCCTACGGAAACCGCATGGTCGGCACTGCGCCCGTGCGCGGCGTTTGCCCGGAATACGGAGATATGCGCAACGAACAGCCGTCGGAGGGCCGCTGGATCAACTCGCTCGATGAACTCGAGCGGCGCCGCGTGGTATTCCTGGGAGCGCGCGTGCGCGAGCAGTTGTTCGGCGGGCGCCCCGCCGTCGGCGAAACCGTCGAGATTGCGGGAGTGCGGTTTACCGTAATCGGCACCATGGATCGGAAGATCCAGCTTAGCAACTACTTTTCCAGCGACGACGAGTCGACCTGGATTCCCTACTCTGCCGCCAAGGATCTTTGGAATGCGAAATACGCCAATGTCCTGGTGTTTGAACCCATCGCGCCGCAGTACGAACAGCGCGCGGAGGCGCAGGTTCTGGCCGCCATCGCCACCCGCCAGCAATTCTCGCCCACCGACAAGAAAGCCATACAGATGTTCGGCCGCGAACAGTTCCGGCCCGTCATCAACGGCATTACCATCGGTCTGCAAGTGCTCCTCATCTTTATCGGCATTCTGACGCTCGGAATCGGCGGCGTCGGCGTCATGAACATCATGCTCGTCTCAGTCGATGAGCGCATTCGGGAAATTGGCTTGCGGCGTGCTCTCGGCGCGCGCAAGTGGCACATCAAGGCGCAGTTTCTGGCGGAGACGCTGCTCATCATGCTGCTCGGCGGCGCCATCGGAATTGTGGTGTCCTACCTGGTTGCAGTTGCGGTCGGAACCCTTCCCCTGATGGGCCCTTTATTCGAGGACGACTCCGGCAAAGCCGACATCCACCTCAGAATTTCCTTCTTCACCGTCATGATTTCAACTCTGGTGTTGCTGCTCGTAGGCGTACTGAGCGCACTGATTCCCGCGTCACGCGCCGCGAACCTGGATCCGGTTGAGGCCTTGCGATACGAGTGATCGGCGGTGGCGGGGATGCCCGGCTCTCCATCAGCACGCTCCTCGGCCCTTCAAGCCTCTTAGGGTTGGGCCGGGCCGTTGTTAGGCACTTTCGGCGTGAACTTCCGGACGAGAAATTCTTGAAAGAGATTGGCGGCGGCACTTTCGCCGGTCCCGATTAGTGCGGTTTCGAACGTTAATCCCGCTCCATTGCGATTTTGCGCTGGGTAGTAGAGGTTCGAGATACCGCCCGCCGCAAGGCTTCCGAGGATACTCGAGTAATTTGCCTGCCAGTGTCCATTGTCGCCCTTACAGATCACAGCGTTGGCGATCGCATACAGAATCCGTGATCGCTTGCTGCCGGTTCCCTTGTAGAAATAACGGGGATCTTGCTTCAGGAGCGATGGCAGTATCGCGCTTCCAATGAACGTGCCCGTAACGACGTCGCCATAGGCGGCACCGTAGCGCTTTGCATAACCTTGTGCGCCTTGCCCATATCCACTGAAATCATTTTGCGCCTGCTCGACTCCTGCAATGCCCCCATTGAAGACGAACGTAAACGGATCCACTGTCGTCCTCCAGGCAAGCTTGAACTTTTGCTTCGAGGTGAGGGGAACTGCATCGGGGATGTAGCTGACATAGAAATTTGGAATGACGCCAAACACACGCTGCTTCTCTTCAACCTTGATCTCCTCTTCTGCCACGTCGGTCTGTGAGAGTCCGACCTCCACCTCAGAGCTATTGGTAGCAATCTCCAACGCGATCTGCGGGACAATGTAGATCTCCCCCGGACGCAGGATGCCAGAGGATGTTTGCATCGCGAAGCCCCCCGACGTGATTATGAGCTGGAAAGGTCCGGGAGCGATGTTGGCAAAGGAGAATTGCCCATCGTCGCCTGATAGCACCTCTTGCTTTCGGGATTGATCTTCGCCAGTACCAGTAAGCCTCACGCGGGCTCCAGCGACGACAGCTCCACTTTGATCAACGACTGTTCCGCTGATGCTTCCGGGCAAACGATCAGGCACTGGCGTTTGCTGAGCCGTCTGTCCTAAGCAGAACGACGTCCAACCCAGAGTGACAAACGCAAAAACTATGAGTCCAGATTTGAATTGGAGGACCATGGATAACCTTACTTTATCCTCTCCCGGGTAGTGTCCTAATTTGAAATTAGGACACCACCCTCCCGTACTTCCTATCCAATTCGCCATGAATGTGAGATGCTATATTCATGAACCAAGGGCCGGATTCGACTCCGGCCCTTTTCTATTGCGAACGAAACCCTGGCTCACGCCTCTGGCGCGGGCCATTTTCTTTTGGAGAAGTTGTCTTGGAGGCGAACGATGACTGAATTTCGAGGAAACCGCGTCACTCACGAATACACGCAAACCAATGCCGCCCCGCCGGCCGAGGTTTTCCCGTTGTTATGTCCGGTGCGAGAAACCGACTGGGTTCCCGGATGGCAATACCGGATGATCTATTCCCTTTCCGGAGTCGCGGAAGCTGGCTGCGTGTTCGCAACCCCGAACGAGAATGGCTCGGAGACAATCTGGATTGTCACCGAGCACGATCCCGCTGTATTTCGAGTCGCCTTTGTCTGGGTGAATCCGGGGATGGTGGCGGCGCGGATCAGAATCTCGCTCGTCGGCAACTCGCAAGGTACGACCAACGCGCGCATCTGCTACTCCTACACCGGGCTGTCGGATGCGGGTAATCGAGAGGTAGAGCGCTATAACCAGGATTGGTTCGGTCACAAAATGCAAAGCTGGGAAAGGGCGATCAATCACTACTTGGGGACCGGAAAGCTGCTGGATACTGGTGCGTGGGAATAGCCAGTTCGCAGGGCACGTCCCTCAGGGGCTAAAGCCCGCATTCTTCCAGGCGCTGAACGGCACGGTTGAAACCGTGCCCTGCCCAAAACCGGTCTTGACCCGCTACTCTGTGGCGCGATTGTATCCTTTATGAAATGAAGCCAAGCCCTAGGCCCAACTTAGCCCGTTCTTTGCCAGCGGCAACCTGCGAATCCTCTTTCCGGTCGCGGCAAAAATGGCATTGCACACGGCCGGCAAAACCGGCGGAAGCGTGGGTTCGCCCAGTCCGGTCGGCGAGAACTCCGTCTTGCGGAAGTGCACTTCGATCTCCGGCGGAGCCTGCGAGATACGCACCGGCGGGTAGTCGTCGTAGTTGCTCTGCTGCACCCGGCCGCGATCGATGGTGATTTCGTATCCCATCAGGTGGCTCAGTCCGTCGATCACCGAGCCCTGCGCCTGATTCAGCGCGTTGCTCGGGTTGATGACGTGGCTGCCGATGTCGGCGGCAACCCAAAACTTGTGAACCTTCATCCGATTCTTTTCGTCAACGTGGACTTCCGCCACTTCGGCAAAATAGCCCAGATGGCTGAAGTGGAAGGCCACTCCCATCCCCGCACCTTTCCCAAGCTTATGTGCGCCCCAGCCGGATTTGTCGCGCACCAGTTCGAGCACCCCGCGCATGCGCTGGGCGTTGAATAGAGTCGCGGGCGCCGCTGACTGGTTTCCCGCCGAGAAGGGCAACGGCGCCGCTTCGAGCAGAGCCAGCCGGAATTGCAGCGGGTCTTTGCCCGCAGCGTGTGCCAGTTCGTCAAGAAACGATTGCATGACAAACGCGATCCCGTTGCTGCCCGGCGCACGCAGCGCCCCTGTCGGCACACCCAACGGCATCACCGACGTGTGCAGCGCGTAATTCGGAATGAAGCGTGCCGGAAATTCATCTTCCCCGATCCCAGCCGCTGGGGCAAAGTGCTCGCCTTCGCCGAAGGTTACAAAGTGATTGCGCCACGCCACCAGCTTGCCCGAGGCATCCACGCCGCCTTTCAAGAAATGAAATCCCGCCGGACGATAAAAATCGTGGTGCATGTCATCTTCGCGCGTCCACAACAGCTTCACCGGACCGCCTATGTACTTGGCAATCCAAGCGGCCTCAGCCATGTAATCGTCGTTCAGACGCCGCCCGAATCCGCCGCCGATGCGTGGCAGGTGGATGGTAATGTCACTGGCCGGGATGCCGAGCGCCTTCGACACGATCGGCAGACCTCGTTGCGGAGTTTGCGACGGAGCCCACATCTCAAGCTTGCCATCTCGGAAGCGCGCCGTGCAGTTTTGCGGCTCCATGGGCGCGTGCGCCAGGAACGGATAGAAGTACGATGCCTCCACTACTTTGACCGCGTCTTTCAGCGCCGCGTCCACATTGCCATCTTTGCGCAGCGTGCGCGCCGGAGCCTGCTTCGACAATTCCTCCGCCCGCCGCGCAAACCCCTCGCTGCTCTGCGCAGCCGTCGCTCCTTCGTTCCACTTGACCTCGAGTTTCTCGCGCGCGGTACGCGCCGCCCACCAGTTGTCGGCGACAATTGCCACGCCGCTGCTCAGGCTCATCGGGTCGCCGTCGCCCGCAACCACAAAGGCATGGCGCACTCCGGGCAGGGCCTTGATGATGTCAAGATTGGCGCTTATCACCTTGCCGCCGAATACGGGACACTTCTCAAACACCGCCCACAACATGTCGGGAACGGTGAAATCAATGCCGTAGATCGGCTTGCCCGTCACGATCGCATGGTTATCCACCCCCGGGATCGGCTGCCCGATGATTTTGTAATCCTTCGGATCCTTCAGCCGCACCGCTTTCAGATCGGGCGGCGTCAGGCTGGCAGCTTTGGCCGCCAGTTCGCCGTAGCCGAGCGAACGCTTCGGCGTGTTGTAGACGCGCCCGGAAGACGTTGTGCATTCCGCTTCCGCCACGTTCCACGATTGCGCTGCCGCCGTAACCAGCATCTGCCGCGCCGCTGCCCCCACGCGCCGCAACGGATCCCAATGCAGCGGAGTCGCGCGGCTGCCTCCGGCAAACTGCACGCCGTACTTCGACTCATCCACATCGGCCTGCTCGATCTTCACATCCTTCCAGTCCACATCCAGTTCTTCCGCGATCAGCATGGGCAGCATCGTCTTCACCCCTTGGCCAACCTCGGGGTTTTTCGCCATGATAGTCACGGTTCCATCGGCTGCGATCCGAACGAATGCACTGGGCGCGAGCGGCGGCGCCCCTTGTCCCGGCAGAAACGGATCGAGGTACAGGCTGAGCAACATGCCGCCGCCCGCCATGGCAGTCACTTGAAGAAATGAGCGACGATCGATCCGAACAGATCCCCGAACCGCTTCCAGAACAGCTACCATGGCGCGCCTCCTTATTTCATCTCATCAGCGGTTTTGCGAAGATGCGGCTGCCGCAGCCTTTTTGGCTCCCCCAGCCGTCATTGCCGCCGCCCGGTGAATTGCCTCGCGAATGCGAATGTAGGTTCCGCAGCGGCACAAGTTCCCTTCCATCGCGTCATCAATCTGGGCATTAGTAGGCTGCGGAATCTTCGCCAGCAGCGCCGCCGCCGACATGATCTGTCCTGACTGGCAGTAGCCGCACTGCGGCACGTCGATCTCCTGCCAAGCCACCTGCGCCGGGTGCGACCCATCCGGAGAGAGCCCCTCGATGGTCGTAATCTTCTTGCCCGCAACGCTCGAAACATCGGTGACGCACGACCGCGTGGCTTGGCCATCAATGTGCACCGTGCAGACGCCGCACAGCGCCATACCGCACCCATACTTCGTGCCGCGCAGATTCAGAACGTCGCGGATCACCCACAACAAAGGCATGTCGGCGGGTACGTCCACGCGAGTGGAGCGCCCGTTAATCACAAATTCGAAGGGCATGGTGTCAACTCCGCTGAAACAATTCGACCCCGGGGAAATTACCTTCCGCTAATTATAAGGAAAGCTCCGCCGCAAAGAAAAGGAAACCAAGGCGATTTGCGTTTTGGCAAGGCGCGCTGGACTCCAGCGTACACTCTTCGTAAATGCCCACCTTTTCTTCCGTTGAGCGTGTATTCATTCTTGCCGGGGCCGGAGTAAGCGCGGAGAGCGGCATTCCAACCTTCCGTGGCGTGGGTGGCCTCTGGCGGAATTACCGGATCGAGGAGGTCGCCTCGCCCGCAGCTTGGCGCCGCGATCCCCGGCTGGTGTGGGAGTTCTATTCCATGCGCCGCCGCGTGGCTTCGGCAGCCAAACCGAATCCGGCACACTTTGCCCTTGCGAAACTTGAAAACACCTTGCACGACCGTCTTTTCGTCTGCACCCAGAACGTCGACAACCTTCACGAGCAGGCGGGTTCGAAGAACGTCGTCCACATGCACGGAGAGCTTTTCAAGAGCCGCTGCGACACTTGCAGCCGCCCTCCATTTGACGATACGAATCTCTACGAGCCGCCAGCCGAAGTTCCCCGCTGCGAATGCGGCGGTTTGATTCGTCCGCACATCTGCTGGTTCGGCGAAGTGCCGTTTGAGCTAGATCGAGTCTATGTGGCACTCGGCGCCTGCACCCTGTTTGTAGCCACAGGGACGTCAGGCGTGGTCGAGCCCGCGGCCAGCTTTGTTGCTCACGTCGCCGCTCGCGCGCGGACAATCTACGTCGGGCCGGAGCGGCCTGCGAACGCATCCTCGTTCACGGAGTGCCATTTGGGGAAAGCAGGAGAGGTATTACCTGACCTGTTCGGTGCCTTGTTCATTGCTGCCAGCGACAGGGGCGAATAGGATGAGATCGGGGACGACCCGATATCTGCGAACACGACATCATCGAACACAAGGCGGCAAACGTGAAAACAAAAAAGGGTGTAATCGGAATCCTCACCGGTGGCGGAGACGTGCCCGGCCTGAACCCCGCCATCCGCGCCGTAACCATCCGCGCGCTGCGCGAGGGCTGCCAGGTGATTGGCATTCGTCGAGGTTGGGCCGGGCTGGTCGACATCGTCCGCGAAAAAGACTACGACAATAGCGAGAATTTCCAGACGCTTTCCGAGGATCTGGTCAACCACACCGGCCGCACCGGCGGTACGTTCCTGCACACCTCGCGCACCAATCCCAGCAAGGTGAAGAAGTCCAGCGTTCCTGCTCACCTGCAGTCTGCTTATAACGCCGAGAAGAACGACCTGACCGCGGAAGTTCTGAAGAACCTTGATTTTCTCGGCATCGACTACCTCATCCCTGTTGGCGGAGATGACACGTTGAGCTACGGCGTACGGCTTTATCAGGAGGGCGTAAAGGTAGTCGCGATTCCGAAGACCATGGACAATGATGTTCCCGGTACCGACTACTGTATCGGCTTCAGCACCTGTGTGACCCGCACCATTTCCATGACGAACAGCCTGCGCACCAGCGCTGGCTCCCACGAACGCTTCCTGGTCCTCGAAGTCTTCGGCCGTTATGCCGGGTTCACTGCCATGCTGCCCACCATGGCCGGAGCCGCGAACCGCTGCGTGATTCCGGAGCACAAATTCGACATCGAGCGGCTCACCGAGTTATTGGTCTCCGACCGCCAGAAGAATCCCAACCGCTATTCCATTGTCCTGGTTTCGGAGGGAGCGACGTTCCAAGGCGGAGAAATGGTCTTCGAGGCTGACACCGCGGACGCCTTCGGCCACAAGAAACTCGGTGGTATCGGCGACCTGGTGTCCGAGAAGGTGAAGGAGCTCTCCCCCAAGTACAACCATGGTAAAACCATTGACGTCATTAGCCAGAAACTCGGCTACCTGGTCCGCTGCGGTGATCCCGATGCCATCGACTCCATCGTCCCTATGGCCTATGGCAACATCGCCCTGGACTTGCTCCTGGGCAAGATTCACGGACGACTTGTCGTGCTCAGGAATGGCCGTTACGACAACCTGCCCATCGACACTGTTACTGCCTCGAAAAAGGTTGTGAACGTAAAAGAGCAGTACAACATCGAACGCCTTCGGCCCCATTACAAGAGCTTCGAAATGAAACCACTTTTCATCCTCACCAGCGAAATGGAATAGTACGGCGCGCGTAAAATCAGCGGTCATCTTCAGCGCGATTTTGAGCGCGATTTTCAGCGCGATGAAGGCGCGGCGGCGAGGAACGCCACCACCGCCCTGCGAAACTCCTCCGGCTTCTGGATGTGCGGTATGTGTCCGCAATCGGGAACCTCGACCAAGGTTGAGTCCTTGATGCCGGCATGCGTTTTGCGGCCCAGCTCCGGGTACTGTCCCGCGACGGATTGCAACCCCGGCGGCAAACGATTCTTGCCCACAACGGTGCGATCGGCCTGCCCGATGATCAGCAGCGTCGGCCGGCTGATCTCGCCCACTTCGTAGACGATGGGCTGCTCGTAGATCATCTCGTAGGTAAGCGCCGAGGACCACGCATCGCGCGGATATTCGCCCGTGCCGAGGACGCTGGCCTGATCCTGTACGTAGACCTCGTATTCCGGCTTCCATGCACCCGGGTAATAGCTCTTCTGGTAATCGCGCATCTTCTCGTAGGTCTGGCTCAACTCCGCCGCATACTGCTGTTGCAGCGGAATGTAAGGGACGAGTTTGCGGTAGTCTTCGAGCCCGATCGGATTCTCCAGCACCAGTTTCTCGACCGTCTCCGGGAACAGCAGCGTGAAACGCACCCCCAGCATTCCGCCCATCGAATGCGCAATCACGTCGACCTGTGGGATGCCCAAATGATCGAGCAGCGCCTTCGTATTCTGAGCCATCTGGTGGAAGCTGTAACGGATGTCCGGCCGCGACGAAGCGCCGAAGCCCAACTGGTCAGGTGCAATGACGCGATAGCCTTGCTGCGCCAGGAACTCGATGGTGGGCTCCCAGTAGAAGCCCGAGAAATTCTTTCCGTGCAGCAGGAGCACGGCCTTTCCGTTGGAAGCGCCCGTGGGCTGGACGTCCCGGTAGGCCATGCGCAGATCCTGTTTTTCCACCTGCAACGGGAAAAATTGCATGCTGTACTTGGGATGAAGCGGCTGGCCCGGCTGCGCAAATGACAGCGGTGCCCAGATCGCCCCGAGCAGGACGATCACGAGCAGCGCGCGGGTTTCGAATTGATGGAAATCGCCCATGAATCTTCACCCCAGTCTTAGTTCCAGTCGTAGTTCAATGAGAACTTTGACTTTGACCGGGGCGGGTCACTGACCTCCGGAAGAGCCGCACAACTCAGGTTTCCGGCTGCGCGACCAAGCTCGGCTGCGGCTGGGTCGCTGGAGCTGGACTGTTCGGCGCTGCTTGGGGCTGCGCCGCCGAGCTTGACGTGCTCACGCTGCTTCCCGGCGAGTCATAGTCATACGCATTCGGCGACAAACCCTCCGACGAGTCCATACGATACGGCGGATTGTCGGACCAGTCATACCCGTAATCCGAATAGTACGGGTAGCCGTAGGCCGGCCACGGAGCATACCAATAAGGGTCGTACCACCAAGGAGACCAGCCGAGTCCCCAGCCAAATCCCCAGTACGGCCATCCGAAGCCGAAGCCCCAGCCTCCCCATCCCCATCCTCCCCAACCCCAACCGTAGCCGCGGCCAAAACCGTAGCCGCGGCCAAAACCAAATCCACGCCCACCAAAGTCACGCCCAGCAAACCCCGGAGTAACTCTGGAGGCTCCGCCGGCAAAACCGGACGCGCCTCTCGACGGGCCAAAAGAGTGCCAACCGCCCTCGGTACTTCCGGCGTTACGGGCGGAGAGGCTTGAGTTCGCCGAGCCTCCGGAATTGCGCCCTTCGCTCAAACGCGCGGAACTAGCGGAACTACCGGAGTTGCCGAACGAATGCCACTGGCCATCGTTGATTGCGGGATGATAATTCGACGACTGATTTCCTGACGACCGCGTTCCGGACGAGCCGGAATTGCGGCCCGCTTCAGACACGCCTGAGGAGCGACTTCCTCCGCCACCATAAGACCGCGCGCCGCCATATCCGCCACCACGATATCCTCCACCGCCATAATATCCGCCACCACCGCGATATCCGCCGCCATAAGACCCGCCGCCACCATGGAAGCCACCGCCTCCGCCGCCATGAGACCCGCCACCGCCACCACCACCGCCGTGACCGCCGCCGCCGCGCTGAGCCCATGCTGGATATGGCATGAGAGCCAGACCGATGAAAGCCACAAATCCGATGAGGGATCTGCGAAGACCGACGCTGGTCATAATCCGTACCTCCCTTCGAACGTGGGAGCGCGGTTTCGAGCGAGGCACCTATGTGCGAGGACGGACCGCTCCTACCTGATTAGACTCTACTCCCATACAAGAAGGTTGCACACAAGGTTCAACTGGTACGGTTCATCGTCCACAGCATTTTGTGCTCTCCAGCCGAGAGCTGGTTTCATAAATCGGGTTTGGGGTGGGGCACGGCTTCAGAGGCTGCGGAAAAAGTCGCGTTCCGGGCCGCGGCGGCCCTCAGCGGCTAAAGCCGCCATTGATTTTGCGACACTTACGGCGCGGCTGAAGCCGCGCCCCTTCAAAGCAAAGTCAAAACCAGAGTTTTTCCGCAGCGTGTTCAGCCGTGTCGTTCTGGCCCGGAAGAATGCGGGCTTTAGTCCCTGAGGGGCGTGCCTTCCGAGCTGAAAGAAATTGCCGAATACGACCCTGATGCAGCCGACTAGAAACTGGCGATCACTACATTGGGCGCGGATGGCAGCATGAATTTTACGCCACGCTGCTGGTTGGCTTGCATGGTGGCAGGCGCGTCGAGCGCGGAGAGCGGGATGCGCTTTGTCCAATAGCCGTTTTGCCAGTTATTGCCGCGGACGTAGATCACGCCGTCAGCGATGGCATAGTCTGGGATCTCCTCGCGATGGCCGTCGCGATAGACCAGCACTGCGAGCGGGAGCTCTCCGGCTGGCGATTCGCTGCGCTCTTTCTGCGTCGCGGACATCGCCGGTTTCGCGGGCGTCTTAGCGATTGTTGGCTCCGCATAATCGGGGTGCGTAGAGGTTCCGCGTTCCGCTGTTTCCTCGGTGCCGCCGAATCGCACATAACGATCGCCCTGCCACTCGATCAGCAAGGGGGTCAGCCGGGTTTTTCGCGGAGAATCGTCAGCTGAGACCGGCTGCACTACCACAAACTGGGGCGGCGCGCTCTCAACATCGCTCCCAACATCTCCCTCAACTACGTACGGCGCACTACCATCGTAGTTCGAATAGAAAAAGGGCGATCCCAGAAACATTCCTCGTGTGAATGGACGCCGCTCATGATGCAAGCCAACCCCGCCCCTGACGCCGCGTGCCAATCCGGCATGCCCCACGAAAACTGGCCTGCCCATCGCCCCGCGTATCTGCGCGCTTGAGAGCGGCACGAATACTGTAACTGCAAGCAACGCGATGCTCAACCGCCGGAACATGTCAGCCGGATTCCTTTTTTTGCACTTGAAAACCAACACTAATTGTACCCCCATTTCGCCTCTTCGCCGCCGACGAGGAAGCCCCTTGCTTCACGAACTCAGGAACAAAAAAGCAGTGGGACGCGCGGTTGGCGCGTCTCACTGCTGGGGTAGAGTGTTGCTATGCTGCGTTGTTACGCCGGGAAACAACCCAGCGCAGTGTTACCTCCCATGTCCGCCGCCCCCGTGCCCTCCGCCGCCGTGCGATCCGCCGCCGCCCCCGTGCGACGATCCGCCACCGTGGCTGCTCGGCGCCGAATGGCCACCGCCATAGCCGGGAGCAGAACGTCCGCCGCCATACCGACCGCCACCGTAAGAACGCGGAGTGACGATAGGCTGCCTCATATTGAGTGGCGGACGAGATGACCCGCCCGATCCGTAGCCACGGCCTGCCGAAGCTGAACCGCGCGAAGAGCCGTACGCACTGCGCTCTTCGCTGCGGCCAGCCGATTGACCTGCCCTGCCTGTTTCGCCCGCCCTGCTTGATCCTGACGCAGCAGATGAGCGCGGGGCCATCGGCGAAAATCTCTGCCAGCCGTTGCTGCTGCCACTTTCGCGAGCGCCCGTCGAGGTACCGGCTCTCGAGCCCGCGTTCGAATTGCCACGCGTTTCCGAACCTTGGCTGGAGCGCTGGTACGGGCTGCTCGAATTCGAGCCGCCATTTCCGGGCCTCGTCACTTCGCGGCCGTTCCCAGTCGATCGGCCACTCGACGCGCCTGCCGTGCTGCCTCGGGAGGAGAAGAAATGCTGATTCTGCGACACGTTCCGAGTGGTGGACGCAGCCGCCGGGCGTCCGCTGGCCGAGAAGCTTTCGCGGCTCGGAGTCACGGGCAATCTCCCGGTGGTGAAATGCGCGTTGTGCAGCTCCGCATGACTCATCGCGCGAGCATTCATGTGACCGGTGCCGAACTGGTTGCCGGAGACGGAAGTCGCGCCGCGGAAGTTCGCATCATGCATCGCCAGGTTCACATTCGAAAATCGCGTGCCCCCGTGCAGTGGAGCAAAGCCGCCGCGGTTGTATGCTCCAAAACCGGCAACGCCGAAGCGTCCGCCATAACCGCCCCACCAGGGATGGAAGTGGTCGCACGGTCCCAGCGGAAGCCAGCCGATCGAGCCCCCGAAACCAAAGCCGAATCCAAAGCCGAATCCAAAACCCCCTCCAAATCCAAAGAACGAAACGTAAGCCGGCGCCCAAATCGGGCGGTAATACGGATATCCGTAAACCGGACCGGGCCACCAAGCCCACGCGCCGTTGTACATCATCCAGCGACCGTAGTGATAAGGCGCCCAGCCCCAGGGATCGTACGAAACCCAGGTCCATCCCCAATAAGGCTCATACACCCAGCGGCCGGCGCGATACGGAGCCCAGCCCGGGGCGACAGTCGGCTGCCACACTGGACCGTAATCCGGAACTTCCGTCCACGTGCCGTGGGCGTCAAGATCCTCGGTTCCGACGTAATAGTCGTTAGTGCGCCGACGCGCCTCCGAGTTGCGGATCATGTTGTCGCGATCGGTGTTCCACTGGTCCCAGTCATCTCGGGCGGGAGCCTCGCCGATCTTGTATTGCGTGTCCGCGCCGCTGCCCTGAATGGTGATGAACTGGCCCTGGCCGACGCGGGTGCCGCCTTGCGGAGTCGAGACTTCGATTTCGCCTCTGCGGACCAGCACCTCACTGTGATCGTCGGCAGTAACCAGAATGCGAAAGCTGGATTCGCGCCGCTCGGTGCGAATGGCAACGTTGGGCGTATCGATCTCAGCGTCCGCATCGCTGTTCTTGTACACGGAGTAGTTCGCCATGCCGCTTCCAAGTTGAATCTGAATTTGCGAGCGCGTGAGCTGCGTGATGGTGGCCTGCGAATGTTCAGCCAGGCGCAGCATGTTGGCATAGTCAAGCTGAATTTCAGTGCGCGCCTTGTCGCCGGTAGAAACCCGGTCGCCGGCAAGCACGGGAGCATTAAGCGCAGCCGCCGACCAATCCTTGGAGTCGCCACGCTGCGTGGAAACGTCGCCATGAATCAGGCTGATGCGCGCGACGCCGGTTTTTCCTTCCGGAGCCGGCGCGCTGGAACTCGGCGCGCCTGCTTCGTTGGGGCCGGGGTCCTTCGGACCGCCCTTATTGATCGAACCTTTATTCATCGAATCTTGATTCACCGAATCTTGATCCGCCGAATCCTGATCCGTGGAACCCTGGTCGTTGGGATCTTGCATTCGAATGCTCGGCGACGGTTTCGAATCCTGATCCGGAACCTGGTCGTCCGCGCCCTGCGCGATGACAACGCCTGGAATCGCGATCATCAATCCTAGAAGTGCTGCTATTAATTTGAACTTCATAGACATCTCCACCTCGTTCGGGACAAAACTATGCCTGACAGAGTGCAGGCCGAGTGCCAACGTCAGACGCTGGTGGCGACTCGTCTAACTGCTTTATTTATTAGTAAGTTAGGCGAGACATAACAGCGGGGACGATCGGCGATTACCGGAGCTCCGGTGGCCCGGTTCCACCAGAGTGGTGGTTTTCGGCCAGGGGCGTAAATCGTCACACAGGCGGGCTTGACACGCCAATCCCGGCAGGAACAGAATTTCTGAATCCCCGTGACATGGGAGTTGCGCTTTGCCGGAGAAGAAGGTTCGCTTCGACGATTTCCAGTTGGATTACGGTCGCTTTCAGCTCTGCCGCCGTGGCATCCCGGTTCGGCTGGAGGGCCTGCCGCTGCAACTGCTCATGTTTCTCGTCGAAAAGAGGGGGCAACTGGTCACGCGCGAGCAGATCTCCAGCGAGTTGTGGAGCCAAAAAGATGTGTTCGTCGACGTCGAACAGGGAATCAATACCGCCATCCGCAAGATCCGCCGTGCCCTGGCGGACGATGCCGGCGAGCCGCAGTACCTACAGACCGTAGTCGGCCGGGGATATCGCTTCGTCGCGCCCACCGCCGAAGAAGATGCCAGCAGCCAGGCGCCAGCCGAAGTTTTTGCCGTTTCCCCCGAAGAACTGGGACGCGCCATCATGTCTGCGGCCGGGTTGGATCCGGAAAATCCCCGAAAAACCCCGAAGGCTCCCTCCGAAGACTGAATGAAGTCCGAAAGTTAATCGCCGCGGGCGGTTGCCCGCCGCGACATTGGCCCATTTTGCACCCACTGCACGGCATCAGATCAATCTTCAGATTGCTTCATATCAATTCAGACCGCCTCCATGGACACTTCCTGTAATCGGGTGCAAGATCGCAACCATGATTTCGTTCCGCAGCGATTACGACGAGTCGAAATCAGTCCAAAATGGAGGTGCTTCAATGACAATGACGATGACAACTACGACGACAACGACCGGATCAAAAGGTATCGGACGTTCCAGAGCCCTGGCATCCATGGCAATGCTGTTTGCCGCGATCTTTACGATATTGCTGCTCCCGGCCTATGGCCAGCAGGAAGTCGATCCCACATGGTATGACCCGTGGGCCGCACCAAACGCGGCGGTCGTTCCTCCCGCTCAGCCTCCAGCGGTCATTCATCGTTCTCAATCCCCAGTAGCCACTCACTGGTATCAACAGACGGACAGGTCTGTGTTACCGGCTGTGGACGCCGGGAAGTCTCGCGTGAAGGACACACAACTCGACCAGAGCCGCCATAACTCTGCCCGCAAAAGCGGTGGAACTCCCTCTGCCGACAGCCGGTTGCCGGGTGCAGCTCGTCTCGCGGGGTTCGAGACACGGGGTGCCGAGACACGGGCTGCCGAGAGACAGGCTGCCGCATCCCTTCCCCGGGACGGTGTGTAGCGTCAAGGTCCGCTTAGGAGGGGTTTCTCACTAATCATCGGTACGCCCCGTCACAGAGATGCCCACAGGGCCGGTGCGAAAATCGTGATTAGATTGGGGCAGTGAAGAGCTGTGCCGTCTCCCACAAGACGGCCCTCGAAACTGCCCCAAAGTAATTTTCAGCACGGGTTTTCGATCACCCGATCACCAGATGACCCGATCTTCACTCCCCGTTGTTGTCGTCAATTCCAATCTTCGACAGACGATACCGCAGCGCATTCCGCGAGAGCCCAAGCAGGCGCGCCGCCTGCGACTTGTTGCCGCCGGCGCGCTTGAGAGCTTCGCGGATCATTTCATCTTCCCACTGATCGAGCGTCATGCCGTCGGGGAGAAAGCGATCGGACGCAGCGCCGGTGCGAGTGCGCGGCGAGTCAAGTTGAATGTCGCCGACCTCCAACTGGCTGCCAGACGCAAGCGCGCAGGCGCGTTCGATGACGTTCTGCAGTTCACGCACATTGCCCGGCCAATAATGCCCCACGAGAAGCTGCAATGCGGCGGGTGAAATGCCGGTGATGGTTTCCGATCTCCCGGAATCCGTGGCAAAGCGCGCGAGGAACAGGTTCGCTAATCCAGGAATATCTTCTTTGTGTTCGCGCAGCGGCGGGATGTCGATCGGGACCACGTTGAGCCGATAGTAGAGGTCTTCGCGAAAAGTTCCGTCTTCGAGCGCGACGCGCAGGTCGCGGTTGGTGGCAGCCAGAAGCCGAACGTCGACCTTGATGGTGCGCGTGCCGCCCAAGCGCTCGAATTCGCGCTCCTGCAGCACGCGGAGAAGCTTGACCTGGATGGCGGGCGGCACGTCTCCGATTTCATCGAGAAAAAGCGTGCCTTTGTCGGCGAGTTCGAATTTGCCGGGCTTGCTGGTGGCGGCTCCGGTGAAAGCTCCTTTCTCGTAGCCGAAAAGTTCGCTCTCCAAAAGATTCTCGGGGATAGCGGTGCTGTTGATCTTGACGAAGGGGCCAGAAGCGCGGCGTGACTTTTCGTGGATGGCGCGGGCGATCAGGTCTTTGCCCACGCCGCTCTCGCCGCCCAGCAGAACGGTGGAGTTGGTGGGCGCAACGCGTTCGACGGTGGCCAGCACTTCCTGCATTTTGGGACTGATGGCGACGATGTTGGGATGGCTGTACTTCTCTCCGAGAGCTTCGCGAAGCGAACGATTCTCCTCGCGCAGGCGCGAGTTATCGAGTTCCTTGTGCACCACCATCCGCATTTCCGTAAGCGAGAAGGGCTTGAGCACGTAGTCGCTGGCACCGGCTTTCATTGCCTCAACCGCTGTTTCAACCGATCCGAACGCGGTCATGACCACGATGGGCAACGCGGCATTTTGCTGTTTGGCGGTCTGCAGAAATTCAAGTCCGCTGATGCCGGGGAGTTTGAGGTCGGTGAGCACGAGGTGAACGGGTTCGGAGGCAAGCAGCTTCAATCCAGTTTCAGCGTCGCCAGCGGAGAGAGTCTTAAAGCCGTCGTCGCCAAGATTCAGTTCGAGCAGGCGCCGCATCTTAGCTTCGTCTTCGATGATGAGAATGGTAGGCATTGTTTTAGTTCGCGTGGGGACGGGCGCCCTCGCCCGTCCAAGCCGAGCGAAGCTCGGCAGTTGCCGCCGGCTCGATGATTTCGTCAAGTGGAAAGAAAACTGTAAATACCGCACCACCGCCCGGCGCGTTCTCGACATGGATCGACCCATGATGACCATCTACGATCTTCGAAACGATGGAGAGGCCCAGTCCCACGCCGGTTTTCTTCGTGGTCACAAACGGGTTGAAAATTTCTTCACGCAACTCGTCGGGAACGCCGGGGCCGGTATCGGACAAGCGCAGTTCCACTCCTTCAGTATCATTCAGAGTCGTGGGGCGAACCTCGACCCGCAACGTGCCGCCGTGCGCGTCGTCCTGCATGGCTTCGTAGGCATTCTGCACCACATTGAGGAAGGCTTGCTCGCACAGGCTTTCGTCGAGCGGAACCAGTGGCAGTCCGCTCGCGTAGTGGCGCTCGACGCGCACCGATTTGCCCGTCACCGATTTGCCCGTCTCTTGTGTGCCAGTAAGTTGTTTGCCGGCAAAACGCTCGGCGACAATTTGCAGGACGCGATCGAGAAGGGCGGTCAGGTCCGCGGGATGCGGCTGCGCATGAAGTGGACGAGCGAAGTCCAGAAACTCGGTGACCAGCGCGCTGAGCCGGTTGACTTCCGTCGAAATGTACCCAGCCAACTCGCGCGCAAGTTCGTCGGAAGCCTGTAATTTCTGGGTCAACATTTCAGCTGAGCCCTTGATGACTCCCAGAGGATTGCGAATCTCGTGCGCTAATCCAGCCGAAAGCTGGCCGAGAGCGGCCAGCCGTTCCGAACGCCGCGCCTCGGCCTGAGCGTGCTCGAGGCGGCGATTGGTTTCGGCCAAGCGTTCGGCGAGATCGCGATACAACTGGGTTTGATGCTGGCTCTGCTGCGAGAAGCGGTTGACGACCATGGCGGCAAGAAAGAAGAACAAGATGCGCAGCGCGAGGTAGCCGAAAGCCTCGGGAGTCAATTCGTATTCCTGCATCGCGGGATAGAGATACGAGCAGTAGGCGGCAGACGCAAGCAGCGTCCAGAGCACCGTCAGCCACGTGC
>Ga0208827_1000076_pt1 | contig 92063 bp, 86 predicted proteins | sample Sb_taG_5_FD_187709 | JGI IMG/M metagenome (GOLD analysis project Ga0208827, IMG submission 187709) | Peat soil microbial communities from Weissenstadt, Germany - Sb_50d_8_FC metaG (SPAdes) (version 2) | ecosystem: Environmental > Terrestrial > Soil > Wetlands > Peat | place: Germany... | reverse complement strand
AAGGTTGGCGGATAGTGAATCAACCGCCGCCGAGATTCCATCGCACCCGCGGTTCCCAGCCGCTGCCCGCACCCGAGCGCGGCGGCAGTCTCGACGAATTACGCGGCTTCCTGAACGTCGACCACCAGGGCTGGACTCTGATCAAGGCCTTTCTGGTCGCGGCACTGCGTCCCAGCGTGCCCTGCCCGATCCTGGTCGCCAAGGGTGAGCAGGGAGCGGGAAAGACGACCGCCTGCAGAATCATAAGCGCGCTGATCGACCCGCGCACCGGGGCACTGCGGGGCGTACCCCGTGAAGTTCGCGATCTGACTGCGGCGGCAAGGAATTCCTGGATCGTATGCTTCGATAACTTGAGCCACCTGCCAGAGGAACTCGCCGACGCAGCTTGCCGGCTAGCCACCGGCGGTGGTTTCGGTGGCCGGGAACTCTATAGCGATCATGACGAAGCGATCTTCGATGCCACCCGTCCCATGGTGTTCAATGCGATTCCCGACCTGGGTGCCGCGCGGCCCGACTTTCTCGATCGCGCAGTGATCGTGGAGTTCCTCGACCTGAAGCCCGAGATGCGCCGCGACGAGGCGCAGTTCTGGCGCGAATTCGAGGCGGTACGACCGCGAATCCTGGGTGCACTGCTCGATGCCGCCGCTACGGGACTGAGGAACCTGCCCAACGTCACGCTCGATCAGCCGCCGCGGATGGCCGACTTCGCGATCTGGGTAAATGCCTGCGAGGAAAGCCTCGGAATGAAACCAGGCGAGGCCCTGGCTACGTACCAATCCAACCGCGCCGAGACCCACAACCTGGCGCTTGAGTCCTCGCCGCTGTACGAACCTGTTGCCCAACTGGCCCGGGAGGGCTTTAGCGGGACGGTCGCAGAACTGCATGCGCGGCTCAACTGCATGATGAGCGAGAGCATGCGCCGTTCGGTACGCTGGCCCAAGGCGCCCAATGCGCTGGGCAACGCGCTGCGCCGCATGGCAAGCAACCTCCGCGCGGTCGGAATCGAGATCCAGTTCAGCCGCGCCGACATCCTGGGCAGACGCGTGGTATCCCTGGTCTGCGCTTCCGAGCCCCGGAAAAGATCGTCAGTGATCGTCAGTAACCCTGTCAGCACCAAGTCCGGAAAGCCTGCTTCTGAGTGGGTTTTGACCAGGTTTTCCCTCGGAAAACATGGAAAAAGTCCAGCGATTCGGTGATAGTTGCTCGTGACTATTACCACTGACGATCACTGACGATCTTTTCCGGGGTTTCAACACATCGCCCCCAGACGGCTTTAGTCTGACGTCTTTCCCGCTGCCCAAAGGGGGCATGGCCACGAGCGTGAGGAAAATGCGACTTCTTCAGGCGATTTGGGCGACACTTCCCCTCCGCCTCCAGAGCAGGATCGGGGTATCGACCCCCCAAGCCGGACCGGTAACCCCGGTCCCGAAAGTAGAACGTGCCTTCCGTTCCGCCGATCACCTCTCTGAAATTTGCCCCCTTGGATCGCTGCGAGCAGGCAGCAAACGCTTTGTCGCATGACAGTTGACAACTGTCACATGCGCTGTTACATTCCTTTTAATGATCAAGAGCTTCCGCCACGGAGGACTGCACGAGCTGTTCGCCCGAGGGAAGAGCGCCACTGTTCCCCCGGAGTTGCGGAAGAAATGTCTAAATCGGTTGACGGTCCTGCACCGCGCCACGAACGTCCGCGAAGTTACCGGCGTTGGGTTTGACACGCATCCCTTGGAAGGAACGAACCCGCTTCGCTACAGCATGTCGGTCAGCGGCTCATGGCGCATAACGTTCGAGTTCACCGAGGGAGATGCCTATCGAGTGGACCTCGAGCAGTACCATTGAGTGTGCTGTTCCGTTGGTTTTCTGGATTCGTGGAGGCTTTTAGCATGTCCCGGAAAGAGTACGCAGTTGACAAGATCACCCGGCCGCCGATTCATCCCGGCGAGATTTTCGCCGAGGAAGTCATGCCCGAACTACGGAAGAAGCGGACGATCGGCGAGATCGCGCGGGTGCTCGGAGTCAGTCGGCAGAACCTGTATCGCATGATGCAAGGGAAGATTTCGTTGACTCCCGACATGGCGGCCAAGATCGGCGCCATCGTTGGCAACGGCGCACGCATCTGGCTCGCGATGCAGGCTGATTACGACGCCTGGGAAGCAACGAAACGTCTGGCGCCTGCTTTGAAGAAGATTCGAGCCGAAGCTTAGTGGCGAAGCAGCCGCGCGAACGCTTGGGGCAGGAATTGCGTCCGCCCCAGCCCACCCTCATCTTCCGCTCATCTTTCAGCTCGCACGACGACCGCAAGCACGTCTACGCACACACCGAAGATAAATGCGTCTGAGAGACACACGATCTATTCTTCCTCGCCGACGCCGCTTGCCGGCTAGCCACCGGCGGTGGTTTCGGTGGCCGGGAACTGTATAGCGATCATGACGAAGCAATCTTCGACGCTACCCGTCCCATGGTGTTCAATGCGATTCCCGACCTGGGTGCCGCACGGCCCGACTTTCTCGATCGTGCAGTGATCGTCGAGTTCCTCGACCTGAAGCCCGAGATGCGCCGCGACGAGGCGCAGTTCTGGCGCGAATTCGAGGCGGTACGACCGCGAATCCTGGGTGCACTGCTCGATGCCGCCAGTGCGGGACTTAGGAACCTGCCCAACGTCAGGCTCGATCAGCCGCCGCGGATGGCCGACTTCGCGATCTGGGTAAATGCGTGCGAGGAAAGCCTCGGAATGAAACCAGGCGAGGCCCTCACTACCTACCAGTCCAACCGCGCCGAGACCCACAACCTGGCGCTTGAATCCTCGCCGCTGTACGAACCTGTTGCCCAACTGGCCCGGGAGGGCTTTAGCGGGACGGTCGCAGAACTGCATGCGCGGCTCAACTGCATGATGAGCGACAGCGTGCGCCGTTCGCTACGCTGGCCCAAGGCGCCCAATGCGCTGAGCAACGCGCTGCGCCGCATGGCAAGCAACCTCCGCGCGGTCGGAATCGAGATCCAGTTCAGCCGCGCCGACATCCTGGGCAGACGCGTGGTATCCTTGGTCTGCGCGTCCGAGCCCCGGAAAAGATCGTCAGTGATCGTCAGTGACCGTCAGTAACCCTGTTAGCACCAAGTCCGGAAAGCCTGCTTCTGAGTGGGTTCTGACCAGGTTTTCCCTCGGAAAACATGGGTAAGGTCCAGCGATTCGGTGATTGTTGTTCGTGACTCTTACCACTGACGATCACTGACGATCTTTTCCGGGGTTTCAACACATCGCCGCGGGTGCGCCGAAGGAGCAAAAAAGAGGCCGGCATCGCAGCCGCTCGAAGAGATCGGCTTCGAGGAATGCTACTGCTTGGCTGGCCTCCTGTGCCTTATATGGACCCAGCCCCGAGCGAAAGGCGATTGTCGGGTGGAGGGTGAATCCGGTTGCAGCCATATATTCGGCCTGTTTAGAGACTGAGGGCCGATAGTTATCGCCGCGCGTGAGCAGTGCCCAGATGATGCGTGCGTTCTTGTTCGCCAGCGCCATCGCTAAAGCGGTCATTCCGGGGGGAAAGCTCCCTTAACAACCGAATTAATGAGCTGAAAGCGGTCACTCCGCCGGCGCCGCACGACCGCTCGCTGGTTCCCGATTTCGCGCCAGCTTGCCGAAGTTGCGAATCGGCACGTCGTGAGCGGGAAAGCTCGCGACGATCTTCAGATCGGCTCCCATGGCCCGGAGTACCGCGCCAAGCGTGCTGAGCAGCATGTCGGTGCGCTTCTCAATCTTGGCGATCTCAGGCTGATTCACGCGAAGTTTCTTTGCGAGCTGCTGCTGTGACAGCGCCAACGCTCGGCGCAATTCCGCCAGGTCCATTGCACGCCGCAGCCGCTTAGCTTTTGCCGCGGCGCGGCTTTGCGCCTTCGGGGACATCTTGCCCCGAAGTTCCGCGAACGGATGTCGCCCTGCCATGTGTACGCTCCTTCCCACTCTCTTCTCTCAGCTCGGCGAGGTGCTCATCGTAAAGACGATCGGCAATCGGTATGAACTGCTCGTAGAACCGCTTCACGGCAGCCTTCTTACCACCGATCAGTAACATCGCCATTCTTCTGGGGTCGAACGCATAGAAGATCCTGATGGGCTTACCACCGCTCTGGACCCGCAGCTCTCGCATCTCGCCGTGTTTCGATCCTTTGACGCCGCTTGAATAGGGAAACGGCAGCATCGGGCCGCGACGCTCAAGTTCCCCAACGTACGCCACGACATCTCCCTGCTCTTGCTCCGTCAGGCGCTCCCACCACTCACCGAATTCGTCGGTATATTCGACCTCCCATGCCATCTATGGAATTCCACTTTATTCCATGGACGGAATAGTTTCAAGTTCTTCGCTCTGTCGGTCCAGACACCGCGCGAGGGATCAGTGCAAGCACCCAGCAAAACGCTTGTCGCATGACAGTGACAACTGTCACATGCGCTGTTAGATTCTACCACTCCAACCGCGTCGAGACCCACAACCTGGCGCTTGAGTCCTCACCGCTGTACGAACCTGTTGCCCAATTGGCCCGGGAGGGCTTTAGCGGGACGGTCACAGAACCGTATGCGCGGCTCACCTGCATGATGAGCGAAAGCATGCGCCGTTCGGTACGTTGGCCCAAGGCACCCAATGCGCTGGGCAACGCTCTGCGCCGCATGGCAGCCAACCTCCGCGCGGTTGGAATCGAGATCCAGTTCAGCCGCGCGGACATCCGCGGCAGACGCATGGTATCCCTGGTCTGCGCTTCCGAGCCTCGGGAAAGATCGTCAGTTATCGTCAGTGACCGTCAGTAACGTTGCTAGCACCAAGTTCGGAAAGCCGACTTCTGCGCGGGGTTTCACCAGGCTTTCTCTCGGAAAACATGGGAAAGGTCTACCAATTCAGCGATTGTTGTTCGTGACTGTTACCACTGACGATGACTGACAATCTCTTCCGGGGTTTGAAGACATCGCCGCGGGTGCGCCTGAGGAGCAATAAAGACGCCGGCATCGGCCAGTTTCGGCGGGAGCAGGTCTGTGATTTCCAGCACAACCAGCCCCTGTCGACACCGAAAACCTACCAAGAATCGGAGGCGGTATCCCAAGGAGCAAAGCGCCGCGCTGTCACCGCACTGACCGTTTCTCCCCGGCGGCCAGTAATCCCGGCTTGTCGCCGGGAGCGCCTTTGACCAAAACCGGCTAAACCTTGCCGGGGGAGGCTGTTTGGTCTATACGGGGAGCCGCAATCGGAGAGTCAATACGGAGATTGCGGTCCGCATGTTGTTGGTTGCGGTTTTCCTCGCCCTAATCGGGGATCGTCTCGGGCAGTCCGTCGTGGGCCGCACTGCGCAACGAGTAGCTATTCATTAGGCACCGATAAAGCCAGTGCCGTCCAAGCCTCAGACTCCCATTTCGAACTACGCGTGGCTGCACTCGCGTCTTCTTGTTCCGCTGGTTCTGTTCGGGGTGACGCTGGCGATGTTCGCCGGTGTACTTTTCCTGCCTGGCGATCAGATCTTGTCCCGACTGGGAGAGGATACTTCCAACATTTGGGTTTACTGGCGGCAGTTCGGCTTTGAGCAGTTGAGGGCCGGGAACCTTGCCCTGTGGAATCCACACGTCTTCAGCGGATTGCCGTTTGTCGGTGATTTTCAGACGGCGCTTCTATATCCGCCGAACTGGATTCTTTACCTGACGCTGCCGCTGGCCAAGGCGATCAACTGCGAGTTCGCTCTGCACGTGTTTCTGCTGGGCCTCTTCATGGCGATGTGGGTCGATTATTACAAGCTTCATCCGCTGGCCGTGCTGCTCGCAGCTTGTGTGGTGATGTTCGGGCTGCCGTTCTTCGGCGTAATTCTGTTTGGCAACCTGCCGCCATTGGATTCGATGGCCTGGGTTCCGCTGATTCTTCTCAGTATCGACGCTTTGCTCGACCGGCCGTGCGCCAAGTGGGTGATGGTCGGGATATTCGCCTTTTCGATGCAAATTCTGACCGGCTTTCCGGAAGTGCTGTACCATACGATCGTTACCGGCGCGATCTACGGCGCTATCCGGTTGGTCAGAGCGCCTCGTTCTGTGAGGACCGTGCTTGCGCTTTCGGTGGTGGGCGCCGGCGCGGTGCTGATCTGCGCTGGGCCGCTGTGGACCGGGTTGCAGGCCGCCGCCGAGGGTACCCGCCATGGAGGCAAATCTTTCGCTTTCGCGACTCTCTTTCCGCTTTCGTACGACTCTCTGATGACGCTGCTGGTCCCAGGTTTTTTCGGCGACGGGATCAGGTTTCCGGGCTGGGCAGGCGGGGGCGCAAGTTTGTTCTTTGGGCTGACCGGTCTGACGATGGCCATCTTTGGAACGAGTGCGAAATCTCCGCATCGGGGTACCTGGATCTTCATGGTCGTCGTTCTCCTATGCATCGCCTTGGGGTACCACACACCGCTGTTCTGGCTGCTGTATCGCTTTGTGCCGGGATTCAATCTTTTCCGCCGGCCCGCAGCATATTCGTTTGAGTTCATGTTATTCATGGCGATGCTGAGCGCGTTCGGAATGGACGCGCTGATTCGGTCGGCCGCAGGGGCGAAGACCGCCGCCGTCGGACTTTTGAGCGTCGGGCTGGCCTTCGGTGTATTCGGCGTGGCCGCCCGTGCCGGTGTGAGCGTTACTTTCAATGGCATCTGGCACGACTTAGTCCAGATGTTTGCTGCGTACTCATCGCCGCCGATATTCCGGCAGTACGATCCCGGTTTCGTGGCCGCGGCGGAACGGTTCGCGGGTGTGGCATGTCTGATCGCCGCCGGCACATGCCTGGTTCTTGCGACCTTGCTATTTGCGCGGCCGACGCATCCGCGAGCGGCATACATCTTGGCGGTTTTCGGTGTTGCTGAGGCTTTTGGCTTCGCCCGTTCTAATGTCGCCACCTTCCATCTCGCGGCGACCGTTCCCGCGCAAGTGCAGCAGTTCGTAGCCGCCCATCCGGGTGACTACCGAATTCTGAACCGGGCCACCGATGGCACTTTTGGTTTGCCGGAAGCAGACAGCGCCGTCCTGGCAGGAGCAAAGGATATCTGGGGTTACGATCCCCTCGTGCCGCGGCGGTATTCGGAGTTCATGTTCTACTCACAAGGTCTCAACCCTGAGGATGCGAGCATGGATATCTCCGTCTTCAGGAGGCTGAGTCCCATGTGGCGCCTGCTGCGGCTGCGTTATGAGTTCTCAGATAGAGTCACCCGGATGCTTTATGTCCCAACAGGCGATCGAGTCTTACAGGTGCCTACCACCCTCAAACTGCCCGACCGAGTGGCAGACTTGCCTCATCTTCTGTTGGTCGATGGATGGCGGCGAATAGAGCACCGCAATGATATTTTGGCCGCGCTGACCGCACCGTCATTCGATGCCAGCAAAACCGTGATTCTGGAGAGCAATCCCGCGCCGGCGCCGGTGCCAGGCCCGGAGCCGGGAGCCGTGCGCCTGGTGAGCACCACTACCGATTCACTCACGATAGCGGCGGACCTGACGCGGCCGGCGTTGCTGCTGGTCACCGACAACTATAGCAGTTACTGGCGGGCGGTCGCTTTGAGCGGGAGTAGCCAGAGTCAGTATCAAGTGATGCCGGCTGACTATACGCTGATGGCCGTGCCGCTCGGTCCGGGACACCACCTTATCCGCCTTGAGTACGCCCCTTCAGGATGGGTAATCGGGCGATGGATATCGCTCGCGTCGCTGCTTATCTATATCGCTTTTATCGTTTATACGCGCCCAGCACTGGCGATGCGGCGCGCTTATCCGGCCTCTTGACCCGTTTGTCACTTCCAAGGCTGAGACGGCGGGCTCGTGACGCTTCACTTTGGCGCGATCCACAGGAATTGCTTGGGCTTTAGCATCCAGATGCGTATCCGCGGGCCGGGCCACCGCATACTTGAGATGTGTCGAAAAGGAACGTAGAAGGCGTCGTTCTGGTCGAACACCGGCATCGGTGCGCCTTCCTTTATGGGATTTATGTCAAGCACCAGAGTAGCCCCGGAGTCCAGACCTTTCTGCTCCGCGGCTGAAGGTCCAGGCGAGTATCGAACAAGCCCAGGAAGGCTTTCCGAGAAAACCCAACGGATACGGCGCGCTCGAAGCAAGTCAAAGCTTTGCATAGGAACGAATTCGTAAATGGCGGGCAATTGCGGCTCACCAAAGCGATTCCAGACGGGATCGTAATCTGTCGCAGCGATAACAGTCCGCGGCGGAAGTGGAGGAATGTGACTCCGGATCCAGAGGCGCGCGCGTGCCCTCGTATCGGATTGACTGAGAAGCCGGTTGAGTTGCAAGTCATCAATCAAAGAGGGCGCCAGTAACAGCGCGAACAAAGCCACCGACAGCATAATGCCCCGTCTGGCACCCAATCGCCTGGATGCGAACTCGATAAGGTCAGCCGCTAAGACGCCTGCGAGCAATGCCATTACCAGCAAGGGGTTTACAGCAAAGCGATAAAAGAGCGCGGAATCGCCGACAGTCAGAATCAAGAAACTGGCGGCGGTTAATGCAAGCAAAGCAAGCGTGCCGAGCCGCGGGCGAAAAATTACCCATATCAAGGCAAGCAACAGGAAGATCAGCAATCCAATTCCAAGGCTGTCGGGCAGAACCCGGAGCAAAAGATACTGCCACCCGCGCGTGGAAGGCAGGAACCCTCCGGCCGACCACTTCTCGAACTCATAGTTCTGAACAGTTTGTGTAAGATCAAGAAAGAAGTAAGGTGTCGCACAGAAGAAGGTGAGCGCCGCGATGCAACCCGCAAGGTAAACTCGCTTGTCCACCAAGGCCGTCAGGAGCGGCTGATTTTCGCGACGCCGAGTCTCGAGATGCGCAACGAGAATGCCGAGCGCTGCGATGCCCGCCAGGTAATGGGTGGCCGTCGCAAGACCTGAGAAAAAACCCGCGAGTGCGTAGTCCGAACCCCGGCCGCGACGGGCTATGCGTAACATCATGCCCATGGCCAGGACCAGCCAGAGACCGGACGGCACTTCCATCTTGGCGAACTTCGATTCGCGGAGGTGGATGCTCGAGACGGCTACGATCGCGGCCGAGGCGAGCGCGGCGGTTGGGCCGAATGCAAGCTCTGCCGCCCAATAGGCTGCCAGTATAGTAGCTGTCCCCATTGCTGCCGAAACTTCCCGGGCGATCAAATACGCACGCGCTCGGCTGTCGGCGCTGTAGACCGCGCGGAGGTCCCTACCGCCCCCTCTGGCCATCGCATATGATCGCAGAACTGCGTGCACCAAGTAGAGTTGCGCCGCCGGATATCCGGCGACGAGACGAGGGTTCCAATCATTATCGAACCCCAGCGCTCTATCGACGAGCACATCTTCGTCGGGGCGAAAGTTATCGGGCAGGCCGAAGCCAATTGCCGCAAACCTCAACCAGCCGCCTAGCATGATCAAGGCCGCGAGGATCGCAACTCGCAGTTTACGATCAATTTGTGGCAAGAGATCTTCCTGATCCTTCAACCAATTCTCCGACGTCCCGATTTCCTTCCCACCGGAATTTCCGTTGAGTCTCCGCTCCCGATCTCCCCTGAAGACCCGACGGCCTCCCTGTGCAACGTTCCAAGCCGGTTTCCAGCCACGTCTCTCCTTACGACGGAGCAATAGCATGCAGCGGCTAACCTCGAAAGCAAGATTGGTGGTGGCACCAAGCGAGCGGGAGCGGCTGGACGCGCGGCCGGACTCGTTTGAACGTAAATTTTCACGGCCGCCCTGCGTGCATAGCGCGGGATCGTCACGCAAAGCGACAGTCCGTAAGCGCCAGTCACGCTCACTCTGCTTGATGCGTGCGTGGCGAGTTTACGCAGGGTCGCTTTGCGAGCACCGCATTCGATCGCACACCCTTCGCGCGATGGCTCTGCCTTCTCTAACGGCGTAGTTAGTGCCGCGGTCCTCGGGGTAGATTTGCGCCATCGTTGCGATATAAAAACCCTCCAGCGGCGTTTCCGCAGAGGGAATCAGATCGCGGTAGCCACGTAGCACTATCGGCTGCGCGAAGCGGGCGCGCCAGACGTGAGAAGCAAGTATCCAACTGCGTGCAAAATCCGGAAACATGCGTTGGAGATGAGGAAGGGAATACTCAAGCACTTGCGCTTCGCTCATGGTATACAGCGGGTCGCTCTCAACCAGATACTTTGACAGATAGACTATGTGTCTACCGCCGTAGGTTTCGGCCGGTTCAAAATTGGTGTGTTCGATCACGGCCACGAACGGAAAGCCGGAATCGTTGACGTTCAACCAATAGGTTTTGGACAGACTCCGATCGAGCTCAAGGACCAGGCACACATTGGTGAAGTACTGGATTTTGCATAACCGATCCGCATAGTCCGCTGGAACGTGAGGCCGGAGGAGATCAGCAATGATTGGCAGCGCGGGCGTCGCAATCACGGCATCGGCTTCAATTACTCCCCGCGCGGTTTTCACACCGATGACGCGATTGCCGTCGACGAGCAAAGCACGGGCGGCAGCCCCGGTTCGTATCTGCCCACCTCGGGCCACGATTTCTGCGGCCATCTGCTGGGCCAGCGCCGCGAAGCCGCCCCGATAGTAAGCCAGTACCTCGTTACCTCGGCGGTCTCGGCTTCCACCTCTGAGCTTGAGCTTGTTCCAGAACCACACCGCGGAGATATCGGGCGCGTGGGATCCGAACTTACCGCGCAAAAGCGGTTCCCAAACGACTTTGTAGACGGCCTCGCCACCGAGCTGTAAAAGCCATTGCTGGGCCGTAAGCGACTCCAGCTGTTTCCAGTCTTTCACCGCCCGAGCGCGTAACACCAGCGCCGCCAGCCGCATCCGATCGAGATACCTCAGCGGCTTAAATCTCAGTACATCGAGGGGCCCGCTCAGATTAAAGAGGTTATTGGCAAAGTACATCCCAGTCCGCGTCGGCCGGTAAATGATATTGTGCTCGCCGTGCAATTCCCTGACCAGCTGCATAATGTGGGAATCAGTGACAAACCAGTGATGATAGAACTTCTCCAGCCGCTCTCCGCTCACCTCGAAACAGCCGGCCAGTCCTCCCACCTCAGCGTCCCCCTCGAGCACGGTCGCGCTCATTCCCAGGCTAGTGAGCTGGAACGCTGCGGCAAGGCCGGTGAATCCAGCGCCGATGACGACGATATGTGGATCGGCACCGCTGCCGCTGCGCCTGATCTGGATTGCGCTTTCAGTCAGTGATTTAAGGTCAACGGGGTTCAATCGGGATTTCCTTTTGAATTCTGATTCGGACTAGCACCGGCCCTAGGCGGTTTACAAACGAAAGTTCGAGTTCGGTTTTGAGTCCAAAGGGCTTTCCATCCGCCGGCCAAGCGAATGGAAGCGCGATTCGGTGCATCGGTGCTCATCAGTGAGGCTTGGCTCAGGGGGCAAGCGATTTGCGTGAGCCGGTGCTGCGCACGACGAACGCGATGAGCGCAAGCATCCCGGCTATGAAGATCGCGGCGATGGCGTTTGCATGGAGCGGCACGTAGCGCCAGACGATATCGGAGACGCCGGCAGGCAGACTGACAGCTTGAAAGATTTCGCCTTCGGTGGCGATGGCGGCGGGGTGTCCGTTCACGCGTGCGGTCCAGCCGGGAAACATCAGCTCGCGGCGGATCAGCCGGGCGGGGCCAAGGCAGGATGCGTGCATGTGCTCGCGGTCGATAACGGATAGTTGGCATGGGCCGCCGCGGGTCTCGGCATAGGGTGCCGCCGCAGGCAGCTCGAAGATGTCGACGCCGCCTTCGTGGAACACGCGCACGGGGTGCTCACTGCCGGCCAGCCTGCTGAACAGGTTGAACATGCCCGACAGATTGATCGAGCTTGAGGCGACCACGTAGCGCACAGCGAGTGCCTCCAGCGTCGCGCGGTGCCGCGAGATGGCGATGGCGAGCGACTGTGTCGTCTCTAACAATCCGGGAAACGATGTGGCCCAAGCGGATGGATCGAGTTTTTGCTGCGCGAAAGTCGCCCAGATTGTCGGCACGGGCGTGTATTCGTATTGCAGCGAACCGAGGCCAAGCAGTGCTCCGACGTTACGCGGCAGGGAGGCATCCACGGAGACTGCGCGCTGGAGATTCAGGTTCGCTCGCAGATAGGCGATCGGCGCGTCGAACATCTCTGGATTTGTGGCACCCGTCAGGGTGGTCGGAACGAACAGACCTATGGCATCCGCGCATACTATTCCTGCGATGAGGTATCGGCGGATGGGGAAGTCCGGCTGGCGGAGCACAAGGGCCAAGCTCATAACGGCCCCGATGCCCCAAAGCACGGAGATCGCGGCGAACCAGCCACCCCACCCTGTCCCGCGCCAATCGACTGAAATCTGATGGTAGCCGAGTAGCAGTGCCAGTCCGCCGGCAGCGCCAAGCAAGGCGAGCGGCAACCTCAGCGGCAGCAGGCCGGGGAAACGGGCGTCGTCGTCGAGTGAGAAGGCTGCGAGAACACAGAATGCGAACTCGACGGAGGGCATGCAATAGCGGGAGATCCACACCTCGCTCAAGCCTGGGACGAGGCGCAGCGCTTGGGTCACCCCCGGCACCCCGAAGGACACTGTCAGCCAGACGGATATCCAGAGCGCCAGCAGCCATCTGGCACCGCCGAGGGGATCCGGTGAAGCAATCCGCCGGAACAGGGAGAGCACGGCGAGAAAGGCCGTTGCCGCGCCGATGTAACCGCCGAATTCGGCCCAGTAGGACGAATCAACATTGGCCCATGGCGGCCCGTAGATGTTCGGAAAGAGAAGGGCGGCGAGGTGTTTCGGTTGCAGTGTCGGTGGGGCGAGTGTGCCATGAATCCCCAACGTCGAAATGCGGAGGTCCTGCAGGAAAGGGATCAGCACAGGCGCTGCCAGGGCCAGGCCCGCGAGACCGCCTGCGGCCGTTTTCCAAATGAAAGCAACCGCGCATCTGCGGCTGAGGCCGCGGATGCGGAACATAGCCCAGGCCAGGCCCAGAAGACCGTCCAGCAAAGCTGTTTCGGGGTGGCCTGCCAGGAGAGAGAGCGCGATCGCCAGCGCGATCATCGCTTCACCGCCGCGACGATTGGCCGATGCTCGCGTCCGTGCTCGTTCCAGTCCCAGCAGAAGCAGCGGGATGAAGGCGATCGGCAGCATCGGCGCGTGGGCATACCAGGCAAAGGTGCCATTGCATTGGAACAGTACCGATCCGAGCACGGCTGGCCCTCTTGCCAGGCCGACCTGGCGTAAGAAGCCGAAACAGGCGAGCCCCGCCAGCACCTGCATCGCCAGCTTGATCAGCAGCACGCCAGAGTGGAAATGCAGCAGCAGGATGAATGGCAGGAAAAATGCGGCGGGCTGCATCTCGGACGCCAGGGGAAGCCCGACGCCCACATAGGGGTTCCACCACGGCAGGATGCCGTGCAGCCAGTCTTCCGCCGCCAGATGACCCAGAGCCTGCGTAGTCGAGCCGGCACTGCTGTCTATGAATGGCTGTCCCGGCAGAATACCCGAATGAGGGTGCAGGACCAGCTGGGAAAAGAACAGCAGCGGATTGGTGTCCACCCAGCCCAGCAACTCAGGAAGATGCGCCAGCAGCGGCACCAGGCACAGCACGGCCGCCGGCCAAGCGAATGGAAGCGGGATGCGGAAGACGATGCGCAGGCGAGTCATTCAGGGACTCACGAATCTATCCAGCGCTTCGGCCAAATGCCGAGCATAGTAGTCATTCCCGGCATCATTCGGATGGAGACCGTCGAGGTAGTTTTTCGGATCGTGCGGAACCAAGGACGAGCCGTCTATGACCGGATGCTGGTCTGTGGTGCAAATTTGCGTGATCGCTTTCCGATAGTCATCGAGCTTATATCCGGCGCTGTTCAGTGTTCCGTCGCCGGTCTGCCAGATGGGTGTGACGCAGATAACCTGCCGATGTTGATCGTCAAGAACGTGAATGAAGTTGCGGTAGTTGGTTTCAAACTTAACAATGGGAGTCCCAAGCCCCCAATCGTTTGTGCCGAGAAACACCACGGTCGGGTTGCCATGCAACGGCACTATCGCGTGCGGGTCCATCGGAGGCCAGGTTATTCCGTTGAGGCTCCCGCCTGAGATGGACGCGCCGCCTGCGCTGTAATTGAGAATCGTCCAGGAGGGGCGAAGAGCGCCGAGGCGATTCACGATACTCAACGGCGCCTTGCTCGCTCCGTAGCCGTACATGATCGAGTCGCCGACAAAGACCATCGAATGCCCAGGCGTGGATGTTGGCGTAGGACTCAACTGCGCCAACGCCGGAGGCGGGAGCGCCAAGGCAGCAACGATCCCGACAGCGAGCGACCAGATAGCGCGCTTCTTTTGCTTGGCGAGCATCGTAGTGCGATCTAACAAAGCATTAGAGAAAGTGAAAGCCTGATGGTGTGGCTTTGCCGCGTGGCCAGCAGATCATAAGACCATTGGCTAAAACAATTGATTTCGCGCGCGTATTGACGGCGCGCAGGCCGCCGCCTAAGTGATGAATCGGCCGCCACTTACTCATACGATAGGCGACAGCCTACTCGAGGCATTCCTCCAGTTGCCACACCGCCAAGAGCGATTTGCCGGCTGTGTGGAAGGAGACTTTGTCGACGATCCTGGATAAACGCACGAAGGCGCGATCCCATAGAAGGATCTGGGCTCTCTTAGGCATTGGCTGCCGCAAAAACAGTCGATTAATTAACGATGCCAACATTCCAACCGAGTCGAGGTAGGATAGGCTAATCAGCCGGCACCCCTGTGGCGTGAGCGCCTGCAGGCTTCGGCGATCGTATCGGCGGTAGTGACCAATAGCACTGTCGAAGGCGGTAAAAAGCCACTGATGAGCAGGAGCAAGCACGACAAGTTTTCCGCGCAGCCGCAATAGCCGTGCGGCGCGATCCAATTCCGCGCGGTCGTCTGCTATGTGTTCCAGTACATCAAGGTATAGTATCGCGTCGAAGCGGCGTTCATTGCCCAAGCTCCTAGTCGTCTTCGTCTCAACAACGCAATCGGCCAGGCGACTGTCCTTCAGAAAGGCGGCCCGCATCGTCCCGGCCAACGCGGGGTCTGGTTCGAGACAAGTCCATGAAGATAGGTCTCGCGATTTCAGAAATCGGGTGTTCGCTCCCAAGCCGGCGCCTACCTCAAGCACGTCTCCGGTCAAGTGCGGGCGAATATGCGCGGAATAGTAGCGCTTCCAGTTAACTGCAAGAGCAAAAATGGACAGCTCCTGACCTATGTAGTGCGATTCTGTCATCGAACGCGTCGAGCGCGGCGTTCAGGGTTTTGAGTACAAACCGGTTTCGCCCTGCACAAAATACTGGTAGTCGCGGGAAGGCAAAAATCCCAACTGGCTCCGGTTCATGATCACGGAGAACACTATCATAAAAAATGCAAAAAGCGATTGGCTCACCAAGATAAGGAGAAAGCCCATTGCAAACGTTGCCCATCCCGGTATTGCGAGGCTGGTGAACAGTTTCACCCCAACCACGAGTCCGATCATGAGCACGAGTAGTATTGTCAGCCCGATAGTCCCCATGAGCAGCCGCGTGCCTACAACTTCCTGATTCGCAAAGAGGGCCGACAATCCGTGCACAACCAGGCTAGTGAAGTCCATGCGGGAGCGCCCAGCGATTCGAGTTCCACGATTGCAGCGCAGGCTCGTATAGGGCAGCCGTGATTTGAGAAAGGTGGCAGCGTAATGATTCCATAACTCCGGGTACGCAATCAGGCTATCCAGATCGGTCCAAGGTATGATGGAGAAGTTTCCAAAGCGAATGGACCGACCGGTAAGCATCAGATGTAGAATGGTATAAAGCCGGTAGAAGAGGCGAAACATTGGAGTTTCGAGGCGTTTGCCACGTTCCGCGAACACGGCGATCGGCCGGTCGGCCGCCTTCATCACGTCCAGCATTCTTAAAATATCTTCCGGTCGATCTTCTCCGTCTGCGTCCATCACAACTAACGCATCAGCACTGCAGTGCGTATTAATGTAGGCTAGTGCAACCGCGATTGCGCGTTGATGCCCAAGGTTGCGGCGCAATTTCAGTACAGACACTTCACTGATTGCCTCAAGTCGCAGGTTGGACTCCGAGGGACAAGTACTGGTGGTTGAGCCGTCGTCTATAAACAGCACTTTCGCCCGCAACTCCGCGTTCTTGCGCAGCACTGAATCAATGGCGACGGTCAGCTTGAACGCTGACTCCCAATCCTCATAGACAGGCATCGCAATCATTATCTGCATACAGTTTGCCCTAGAGCTCCAGATTCCATGGTTGAACCCGCTGGCGATGGCTGGCCTTGTCCAGGCAATGAAGCGGGCCGCTACTTACTTTCAACATCGTTTCGAATCCAGTTGCAAGTGTCCTTTACCGCCCAATTGCTCAGACTGCGCGCGAAGGGACGCGAGTGAATCGCTCTTTCAGACGCAGAAAAGGTGCTTCCAGCCACCGGTACGAGACCGCGGCCAGTGTTACGTTAAAAACGAATGCAAGAATTACATAGACGGACGACGCCATCCACGGTGGAAGACCCGCGGGCACAAGCATTCTATCAAGTACCCCACGAAACAGAAGCAGCCTGGCTGTGAAAAGTGCGATCTGGTTGTACACATAGAGACCATAGGAAATCTTGCCCAAGTAGACCAGGTAACGAACCAGGGCGGAGCCTGAGCGGAGGCTCTTGGTCCCCAACGTCGCCAGCAGGAAAGCCCCGCTTCCAATAGCAACGGCAGGATAACCTATCGATATTTTTAGAATGCTGAGCTGGTCAGGTAGTCCACAGTTGTTTGCGGCAAACTGCCAACTGGCAAAGCCGACCAGGACGAGCAGCAGGCGAAGCGCAGGCGGCGGATTGAACCTTGGCAGAAGCGCTATCAAAATTCCCACGGCAATAGGATCGAGACGCGTGAAGGTGTTGGTCCAGACGGGCGTAATGTTAACGGCGGGCTCATTCAGTTTGAGCGGCGTTGAAATGGCGCGCGCGATGACTGCAATTGCAAGCATGACTAGAGGAATGGCAACGATGCGGCGGCGTGGAACATACCGCGCAAACCACGGCCAAAACAGGTAGAACTGCTCTTCGACGGAGATGCTCCAGAGATGGGTCATGAACAAAGTCGGATTGGTCCCAAGAGAATTAAAGAAATTGAAGTTGAATAGAAAAATCGCCATAAAAAAGTAGGAAGCGGGAAGTATGGGCAGGAAAAGATCGCCGAGTAATGGCGGCGCCGCGACGATCGACGCCGGAATCCGGGTAAGAAGAAAGGCCAATGCCAGAGAAAAGTAGTATAGCGGCCAGATCCTCAGGGTTCGCCGGGCGTAAAACGCCCTAAGGTTGATATCTCCGGTCTGAACGCGCTCCCTGAGCAGCAGACTGGTTAGCAGGTAACCACTCAATGTGAAGAACAGGTCCACGCCGAAAGCTCCGGAGGCGCCCATACGGCCAAGCGCGCCGTAAGTCTGGTAGAAGACAGGGCCGCCGGGTGCCACGTGACAAAGGAAAACTGCGAAAAAAGCGAAAAATCGGAGAACGTCAAGTTCCGGAAGGTAAAAGCGCTCCGCAGGCTCTGGAGGCATGTCGCGGGTGCGCGACAGCGCTGGGTCATTGTGCCGCATATTGCCGCGAGCGCCGGCCGTCGGCCCTGCTGCTGGGTCCGATACTGAGGGAGTAGGCATAGGGAAACGGGGCTCTTTTGATTCTTCCTTCATTTGCTCAGACTGCGCGCGAAGGGACGCGGGTAAATCGCTCTTTCAGCCGCAAAAAAGGTGCTTCCAGCCACCGGTACGAGACCGCGGCAAGCGCTACGTTTAGGCCAAATGCAAGCAGTACATAGACAAGCCACGCTGTCCACGGCGGAAGACCCGCGACCGCAGACATCCTAAACAGCACACGATACAGGAACAGCATGGCGGTGAAAAATGCGATCATGTTGTACACGTATAGACCATAGGAAATCTTGCCCAGATAGATCAGGCAGCGAGCCAGCGCGGAGCCTGAGCGGAGGCTCCTGGTCCCCAACGTCGCCAGCAGGAAAGCCCCGCTTCCAAGAGCAACGGCAGGATAACCCATCGATATTTTCAGCGTGCTAACTTGAAGGGGTAGTCCACAGTAGTATGCGGCAAACTGCCAACCAGCAATGCCGGCCAGCAAGAGCACGAGACGAAGAGCAGGCCGCGGATTGAGCCTTGGCGCAAGCGCTATCAAAATTCCGACGGCAATAGGATCGAGACGGGTGAAGGTGTTGTTCCAGACGGGCGCATGCAGTTTGAGCGGTAATGAAATCGCGCGCGCGACGCAGGCAACTGCAATCATGACTATCGGAATGACAGCGATGCGGCGGTGCGGAATGTACCGAACAAACCATGGCCAAAACAGGTAGAACTGTTCTTCGACGGAGATGCTCCAGAGATGGGCCATGAACATATACGGATTGGTCAAAACACAGTTGCCGAAATTGAAGTTGAATAGAAATATCGCCATAAAGAAGTAGGAACTCAGATGGATGGGCGCAAAGGGATCGCCGATAAATGGCGGCGCCGACGCGATCGACTCCGGGATCCGGGTGAGAAGAAAGGTCAATGCCAGAGAAAAGTAGTATAGCGGCCAGATCCTAAGGGTTCGCCGGACGTAAAACGCCCTAAGGTTGATATTTCCGGTCTGATCGCGCTCCCTGAGCAGCAGCCTGGTTATCAGGTAGCCACTCAATGTGAAGAACAGGTCCACGCCGAAAGCTCCGGAGGCGCCCAGACTGCCAAGCACGCCGTGACTCTTGTAGAAGTCAGGGCCGTGGGGTGCTACGTGCCAAACGAAAACTCCGAAGAAAGCGAAAAATCGAAGAACGTCAAGTTCCGGAAGGTAAAAGCGCTCCGCAGACTCTGGTGGCACGTCGCGGGTGCGCGACAGCGCTGGGTCATTGTGCGGCATATTGCCGCGAGCGCCGGCCGTCGGCCCCGCTGCTTCGTCCGATACTGAGGGAGTGGGCATAGGCAGACGGGGCTCTTTTGGTCCTTCGCGCAAATGCTCAGACTGCGCGCGAAGGGACGCGGGTGAATCGCTCTTTCAGCCGCAAAAAAGGTGCTTCCAGCCACCGGTACGAGACCGCGGCAAGTGCTACGTTTATGCCGAATGCGAGAATCAAATAGACGGGCACCGCCATCCACGGCGGAAGACCCAGGAGCACAAGCATTCTATCAAGCGCCCCACGAAACAGGAGCAGCCTGGCTGAGAAATTTGCGAGCTGGTTGTAGACATAGAGACCATAGGAAATCTTGCCCAGGTAGACCAGGCAGCGAGCCATCGCTGAGCCTGAGCGGAGGCTCTCGGTCCCCAACGTCGCCAGCAGGAAAGCCCCGCTTCCAAGAGCAACGGCAGGATAACCTATCGATATTTTCAGTGTGCTGGGCTGATCAGGCAGTCCACAGTAGTATGCGGCAAACTGCCAGCCAGCAAAGCCGACCAGGACCAGCACCAGGCGAAGGGCTGGCCGCGGATTGAGCCTTGGCAGAAGCGCTATCAAAATTCCCACGGCAATAGGATCGAGACGGGTGAAGGTGTTGACCCAGACGGGCACATTAAATTTGAGCGGCAACGAAATCGCGCGCGCGATGCAGGCAACTGCAATCATGACTATCGGAATGACAACGATGCGGCGGCGCGGAACATACCGCGCAAACCACGGCCAAAACAGGTAAAACTGTTCTTCGACGGAGATGCTCCAGAGATGGGCCATGAACAAAGTCGGATTGGTCCCAAGAGAATTAAAGAAATTGAAGTTGAATAGAAAAGTAGCCAGAAAGATGTAGGAACTCAGATGGATGGGCGCAAAGAGATTGCCGAGGAATGGTGGCGCCCCGATGATCGACGCCGGGATCCGGGTGAGAAGAAAGGCCAATACCAGAGAAAAGTAGTAGAGCGGCCAGATCCTAAGGGTTCGCCGGGCGTAAAACGCCCTAAGGTTGATATCTCCCGTCTGTTCGCGCTCCCTGAGCAGCAGACTGGTTAGCAGGTAGCCACTCAATGTGAAGAACAGGTCCACGCCGAAAGCTCCGGAGGCACCCATACGACCAAGCACACCAGTCTGGTAGAAGACAGGGCCCTGGGGTGCAACGTGACAAAGGAAAACTGCGAAAAAAGCGAAAAATCGAAGAACGTCAAGTTCCGGAAGGTAAAAGCGCTCCGCAGGCTCTGATACGATGTCGGCGCTCTTTTGTATTGCTTGGCTCACGAGTCAAATTTAACCGGGGGCTAATCGGGCCGTTACTTACTCCCAATATCGCTTCGGAGTTTGGCGCAAGCGAACTTCACCGCCCGATTGCGGGACCCCAACGCATCCGCTAGCCGACATTGATCGAGCGCCTCGCGGTCGCGGCCCAGCGCCTGGAGCGATTGTGCCATCGAAAGATGCAGTTGCGGACCTCCAAACCAACCCTGGCCGGCTTGCTGGTAGGAGATCAGCGCCTGATCATACTGTTTCAGATTGAATTCCAGATTCGCCAACTGCAACCAGACTTCGCCGTTGGTCGGGTAACTGTCGGAGAGCTCGCGCAGAATCCGTTCTGCGCCCTGCTTGTCAGAATGATTCAAGCGAATCCTTGCGCGCGCCAACCCCGCGGCCAGCTCGCCTTGGGGCATAGAATCGACTTCCTTCAGCACTGCCTCTACTTGCTCCTGATTGCCTATCGAATCGTAAAGCTCCGCAAGCTCTATGTAGCGCATGGCCAGAGGGCCGTAATCCGGCACTGGAAGCCTTTTCATCATCTCCAATCCCTCGGTGACTTCCCGGATGGCTTGGTCGGTGCGCCCCGCCTTTGCGCCGTTAAGGCCCCGCTCGTACAGAGAGACGCCAGCGTGGTTGTACATAAGGGGGGGCCTGGGGGGATGCTTTTCGTCCTCATCCGGGGGGCTGCTCGAACTCTTCCTGAATTCCAACTCTGCTCCGTCGATATCGCCGTGCCTGGCCAGGAACTCGCCGAGAAAGTGATGCAACGCGCTGGAATGCGGAGCAAATATATTCCCGGTCCGGTCGGGCTCGAGGCGCAATGCGGTCCTGATTTCATCCTCGGCATCCGCGAAGTCGCCCTGTTGATCGAGATGAGTCGCCAGATTCCAGTGCCACGCGACGGATTCGGGGTCTCCCTCGACGTAGCCTCTGGCGGCAGCCACGTCGTCGTGCCAGAACCACTCTACCCTCCATAGAGCGACGGCATAGACCATGAGCATGGCGCACGTTCCGACCAGCACGAGGCGCCGGGCAAACGCGTTCTGCCGGGCGATACCCGCTATCAAATCGCCCAGCAGTATGCACCATCCAACCGAGGGCAGGTAAAGACAGTAGTCCTGAACCAAGTGAGGCAGGGAGTGCAGCACCATCGTGGGCGCGAGCGTGACTCCCATCCATGCTACGCAGAAGAGGTGAAGCCGGCGCCTGGGATCGCGCAGCTCGACGACAACGAGTGCCGCTCCCAGCAACGCGATCGCCGCCAGCGGCACCCAGAAATCGGGTGACAAGGGGCTTGAAACCAGGGGCGCTCGATGATTAGGCAGTGTCAGCCACGGCATTAACAACATAGCCAGGTAAGTGGCGAGCACCAACGGTACTGTCAGCACGACTTGTGCATCGGTCAAAAGGTTTATGTAGTAATAGGGGTTGCTGACGAAGAACCCAAGCACCAGCCGCCTTACGACCATGTAGATGAGCAGCTCGACTGCGAATGGCGCCTGCCAGATGACGGCTCGACGCGCACGCATCCATAACGACGCTCCGCTCGATTCAACCGCCCCGCCCGCTTCCGAATCGTTGGGGTCGAACAGAAACGCGTAGCAGGCGACGAGAGCCGGAAATGCGGTCAGGCTCTCGTGGCAAAGGAGCGCGCAGGCGTAGAGCGCGATCGCACCCGCCCACCTGCGCCCCGCGCCCTCCGCGCGCGGCATGATGAGATAGAATGCCGCCAGTGTAAGGGCGGTGCCGAGCACGATCCCGCAACACGCAATCCATACGACGGCCGCGACGTGGATCGGAGTTAGGGCGAACAAGGACGCTGCCAGCAGCGCAGGTGTCGATCCACCCGCGAGGCGGCGGGAAATTTTGAATACCAGCCAGACCGCGACCAGATGCATCGCTACAATGGACGCGTGCCATGGTGCCGGGTTGAGACCAAACAAATGATAGTTCACCCAATACCAGATGATTAATATCGGTCGATAGTTCCGAAAGTAATAAGCCCGAACCCACCCTGCGTCGCTGAACCAATACTCGCTCCTGGTAAATCCCTTCCACAAAAACGACCAGTTACTAAGGTCGGGATTTTTGGAAAGCATTACAAAATCGTCGAGGACGAAGCCGTTACCAAGGCTCCTTAGGTACACCACCGCAGTGACCGCGAGGATACAACATAGGATCGCGGTCTCGCGGGTGAGCCTGGGCGACGACGCCGGCCATCCTGCCGCCTCTGATACCGTCGGAGTAGGCATGGGCCGACCGGCCTCTTTCAATTCTTCCTTCAATTACTCTGGCAGTGTGCGGGCGCTCTTAGGTCGTGCTTGACTCACAGACTTAACCGGGGGGACGCATCGGCCGCTACTTACTACCAATATCGTTTCGGATTTTGGCGCAAGAGAACTTCACTGCCCGATCGCGTGGCCCCATCGCCACCGCTAGCCTACATTGATCGAGCGCCTCGCGGTCGCGGCCCATCGCGTGGAGCGTTTTTGCAATCGAAGAATGCAGTTGTGAATCTCCAAACCAATGCCCGTCGGCTCCCTGGTAGCAAATCAGTGCCTGCTCATAGTGTTTCAGATTGAATTCCAGATCCCCCAATGGGGTCAAGACATCGCGGTTCTCCGGGTGACGATCGGCGAGTTCGCGCAGAATCTGTTCTGCGCCCTGGTTGTCAGAATGATTCAAACGTATCCTTGCGCGCGCCAGTCCCGCGGCCAGCTCGCCGTTGGACATGGAATCGACTTCCTTCAGCACTGCCTCGACTTGCTCCTGATTGCCTATCGAATCATAAAGCTCCGCAAGCGGGATATAGCGCATGGGCAGAGGGTCGTAGGCCGGCACGGAAAGCCTCTTCATCATCCCTAATCCCTCGGTGATTTCCCGGATGGCTTGGTCGGTGCGCCCCGCTTTTTCGTCGCGAAGGCCCCGATCGTACAGAGACACGCCATCCAGACTAAACGCAAGCGGGGGCCGGGGTGGGTGCTTTTCGTCCTCATCCGGGGGACCGGTCAAACTCTTCCCGAATTCCAACACTGCTCCGTCGATATCGCCGCGCCTGGCCAGTAACTCGCCGAGAAGGTGATGTAACTGGTAGGAATGTGGAGCAAATATAGTTGCGGTCCTGTCGGGCTCGAGGCGCAAGGCGGTCCTGAGTTCCCGCTCGGCATCCGCCAAGTCGCCCTGTCGGTCGAGATCATACGCCAGATTCCAGCGCCATTGGACCGATTCGGGCCAGCCCTCGACATAGCCTCTGGCGGCAGCCACGTCGTCATGCCAGATCCGCTCCGCCCTCCATAGAGCCACGGTATAGACCACGAGCATGGCGCACGCTCCACCCAGCGCGAGGCGCCGGGCAAACGCGTTCTGCCGGGCGATACCCGCTATCAAATCGCCCAGCAGTATGCACCATCCGACCGACGGCAGAAAAGCATAGTAGTCCTGGACCAGGTGAGGCATCGAGTGCAGCATCATCAAGGGCGCGAACGTGACTCCCATCCATGCTACGCAGAAGAGGTGAAGCCGGCGCCTGGGATCGCGCAGCTCGACAACAACAAGTGCCACGCCCAGCAGCGCGATCGCCGCGAGCGGCACCCAGAAATCGGGTGACAAGGGGCTTGAAACCGGGGGCACTGGATGAAGAGGAACTATCCGCCACGGCATCAGCAACTCAGTCAGGTAGGTGACGAGCACCAACGGCACTGTCAGCACGGCTTGTGCATCGGTCAAAAGGTTTTGGAAGTAATAAGGGTTGCTGACAAAAAACCCAAGCACCAGCCGCCTCACGACCATATAGATGAGCAGCTCGACTGCGAATGGCGTCTGAAAGATGATGGCTCGACGCGCACGCATCCATAACGACGCTCCGCTCGATTCAACCGCCTCGCCCGCTTCCGGATCATTGGGGTCGAACAGAAACGCGTAGCAAGCGACGAGAGCCGGAAACGCGGTCAGGCTCTCGTGGCATAGGAGTGCGCCCGCGTAAAGCGCGATCGCAGCCGCCCACCTGCGCCCGGCACCCTCCGCGCGCGGCATGATGAGGTAAAATGCTCCCAGTCCAAGTGCGGTGCCGAGCACGTAACAGGAAGCCGCCATCCACCCGATGGCGGCGACGTGGACCGGAGTGAGGGCGAACAAGGACGCCGCCAGCAGGGCAGGCGTCGATCCACCCGCGAGGCGGCGGGAAATCTTGAACACCAGCCAGACCACGAGCAGATACACCGCCAGGATGGACGCGTGCCATGGTGCGGGATTGAGACCAAACAAATGGTAGTCCATCCAACACCAGACGAGGTATAGCGGTCGATAGTTCCGAAACTGCTGAACCTGAAGGAACCAGGCATCGACGTACCAGAACTCATTCCTGGTAAACGCCTTCCATAAAAACGACCCGTCGCGAAGGTCGTGGGCACGGACAAACATTGCTACATCATCGAGGACGAAGGCATTGCCAAGGCATCTGGAGTACACCACCGCAGTGACCGCCAGGATGAACCATAGGATCGAGGTCTCGCGGGTTAACCAGGGCGACGACGCCACCGTTAGACCTACGTTTGAGTCCGCGGAGCACTCGGCGGGTGAGAGTTCGCGCGGACGCAGCCATTCCACGGGCGCTCGACGGGCGACCAACGCACCAACACGTGAAATAGCGGGCGACAGCCACCGCATAAGATTCCAGCTCTCTGCCGGCGTTGCCAGCCCTTTAGCCAAGGATACTTTTCCCCTCTCGATTTGAGCTTGCCAAGGCGTTGCTGCTTTGGCCAATTTACGTCACGGACTCTAGCAAGCACCTTTCTACTTTTAAACCTGATCTTCGGTATATGGACGCAGCCTGCGGTTCCTCAAAACTTGAACCGCCCGAATTGGTTGGAGATTTCGAACGTCTGGCGAGAGCCTGCCAAGCATGGGGATGTCGACAAGCGGATCATTCCCGGTGATTTCCAAACCTGTATTGTCCCTGGGCGTGGCTACTAAAAATTCCAAATGCGGCGCATCGTGGGTTAGGTTCGCCTGACCACGTGAGCGCGCGGCGCGGAGATCAAACACTGACAGTGGTCCCACGATAGTAATGCTGCAAGATTTCTCTGTAAGTCTTGCCGTCATTTGCCATGACTGCCGCGCCGATCTGGCATAGGCCGACACCATGTCCCCAGCCGGCTCCTTTCAAGACAAAGCGGCCAGGCTCCTTGTCTACGAGGAATGCAGAGCTGTAAAGATGCGTGCGCGATAAAACGCGACGAATTTCAAGTTCTTTGCCGATGACGATGTGGTCGCGTTCCCCGGTGATCTTCAGCCGAAATATTCGGCCTGAAGGTCCGCGCGCGAGCGCCTGCATGTCACGAATCGGACCGAGATCCGTGCCAAGCCTGGATCTGATCAGATCGGCGAGTTCTTCGGGCTCGTATGCGACCCGCCAGCGATAGAAATCTCGGGTCTCATGATCGAATTCCGGGAGAACGCGTGAGAGAAGCTCCGAATCGTCCGTATTGCAGTAAGCCGGCGGGCTTGAGCGTATCCATGTCTCAGGACTGTAAGAGCAGGATTGTGCCGGACCGTCGTAGATAGATTCAAGATAGGGAATATCTTCATCTTCCCAAGCGGTCGCATAGCGCTCGGTTATTCCGCCGCAGCATTTGGAAAACCGTGCGTCGCAGATAGCGCCCTTGTAACGGAGAAACTCGCCGGCCGTCGCGCGAACCGCTTCGGCTGCAGCTGGAGAGAATGCTTTCGTGATGCCCTGATACCGCTGGCAGTGGTCGTCGGCACACACATCGAAATCCGGATGCGCTTCGCGGCCGTACCACCGAATAATTTCGTGAGAATCGAGACGCTGCCCTCTCCCGGAGCGAGAGGGATTTGTCTTAGGAAACCACAGCCAGCTGCGCGAAATCACCGCGTGAGCTTTCAGCAGTTCGAGCGGACAGAACGCGCTCATCTCGGATGAAATCACGCTCGTGACGTAGTCTTCGAGCGGAACATCATTGATCACCGTCAGCCCGGCTTCTCGTTTCATGAGGCGAAACACCCCGCGGAATACCTGGCGCTCCCTGCGTTCCCAATGAAATCCGATTCCGATCGTGACGTCGTCCAGCGCAAACGCGCACGATGCCAGGTCCGACGGAGCAAGAGTGACTTCAGAAGTAAATCTGTAGCGCCCGGAGGTGACCGGCTTGCCGGAAGTATCCGTAAACGTACCCGTCAGTTCGACTTCGGCAGCGGATTGTCCTTCGATCAGCCCTACCGATACGTTCAACGCTCACTCTCCAGCTTGCCGGCGACTTCCTGAAACTGACCGTCAGGTAAAGTGACCTCTCGAAAAATTGCGGCGATGGCGGCACCCGTGATTCTATCGAAATGCTGTGCCAGCGGCACAACAAATATTCCACACAAATCAATCGAAGCGGGACTGACCGTCAGTTCGCCCGTATGAAAGACCTCTGGCCGGTGTTTTCCTCGCGGAAACAGATACGTGACCCACTCCCCTCTCTCATGAAAGACCGCGATGTTGACCAGCGGTTCTGCCCGTTTGCCCGTCGTTTCCGCGAGCAGATCGATGGCACGATCCATTCGAAGGATCAAAGCGGATCGATCCCGCCCACGAAGCAGGAACACATTTCTTCCGTAATTCGGAACAGTGACGCCAGTCAGTCCAGCAGTGTCCTGCTCGATCGGAAACAATCCTCGCGAGCCGGCCTGAAAGTGCATGTGGTCTGGTGCGGATGCTCCGCATTCCGGGCCGTTATAGACGACGAAATAACCAGGGAGGGCTGCAGCAATGTCGAGCATATTTCCGAACTGGTTCGCGATGCGCTGCAAGCCGTGTTCCCGGTGAGCGATCGTGAGGTGATGATCCACGATTGGAAACGGATTGCAGTAGATCGTGAAATCCTCATCGAACTGCAGACCCTCTTCCTCCGAAGGCAGATTCCCCGCACATAGGAAGCAGGGACGTTCCGCAACCGACTCGCGGTCGACCGACGCCGTTGTGCTACCCATACGATGGGGAATGTGACGGATGATGATGTCGAACCAATCGATCCGTACCGGCCGTGTCCTTGCCCGCGCAAGGCCTTCAACGCCTTTCGCGAGCTGCGGCCATGCCCGCGCCTGCCGTTTGAACATTTCTTCTATTTCGTGGATCATTGCCGCATTCGAACCTGAATCTCGATAGTTCGGAGCCAGTCCTTGTACAGATCGTATCGATTCGCAACCTCGAGAGGCAGCGCGCTATCGCTATTGCCTTCCCAACGGCGGCAAAGATAGACGGACTCGTAGATCCGGGCGATCTCGTACTCACGGCTGATGCGCAACGCTACGGCGTAATCCTCGCCATAGCTGACATTCGGAAATCCGATACGGCGCAGAACCGAGGTATTGAATGCGCGCGGCGCGCCGAGACCATTGACACGGAGTGCATTGTTTCTTCCGTTCTCGCGACTCCACTCGCGATGATCGATTAGACCAGGCGGAATCTCTTTCAACGCAAAGTCGACCATCGTATAGGAGCCTATGACCATCGCATAGGGTCCGCCTTCAAGTTCTGCAACAATACGGCGAAGGACGGCGTCATTGATGTACAGGTCGTCAGAATCAAGCTGGATGGCGTATTGTCCGCATTCCCTTGAGTAAATCGCCTCGTTCCAGCAACCGCCGATTCCAAGGTCCCGGCTTTCGGGAACGATGTGCTTAACCCGCGAATCGCTGATACCGCGCAGGATTTCTGTCGTCCGATCCGTCGAATGGTTATCGACGACGATCAGATTGAATTCGAAATCGGCGCGCTGGACGAGGGCGCTTTGAACGGCGTCGAGAATTGTCCGCTCGCGATTCCGAACCGGGATCACGACGCTGGCCTTTACTGGAAATGTTTCCGCCGCGGCCGGAATGTTCTCGAAGTGCGGCTGCAACCAGGCGCCGATTCGTTTGAGATGCGCCGTCGCGATGCGCTCCATTTCGATTTGGTAATCGCGATTGCGCGGATCCACATAATCGAATTGCTTTTGACCCGTCGGCCGCGCATCAATCATCGACGCGCTGTACAACGGTTCGGGAATCCGCACGATAGCGTGTTTTTCCGAAATCCTTAACCATAGGTCGTATAGCCCTCCCCATTTCCAGGTGCTGTCGATTCCTGACTGACGCGCAGCTTGAATCGACACACCGATTACCGGGCCAAAGTCGAAACTGTCGCGGATGCTCCCGCGTTGATAGTCGATACGAGGATGGCCTGCTGCGTCGGCATAGACCCAGCCACCGCCGGTTTCACGTATGACCCGCGCCATTCGATCGAACATGCGCGGTCCGGGCTCGATGTTTACCCGCGGATCACCGAGAAAGAGGACATCGGAATCGGCAGCGTCGAGGAGTCGTTGAATACTCGCGGATGAGTAATCCTTTGGATACACGATGTTCACATTCCACACCACCGCTTCGCGCCACCGCTCCTCTTCGAGGAGGGAATTCGGCTCATTGATAAACGCGTCATCTTAGCTGCTGACTGCAATGCGTCGCGTCACGCCTTGCGGCCGCACGACAATCACGCCGGCCATCCGATTTGCGTTCAGAAACTCGCTCAATTCCTGTTCAACGACAAAGCCCTGGCTGCGCGACGCGTGACGCATGAAAACTTTTTTGCCATCGCGCACGATGATTCCAGCATGAAACACATCGAGATTCCTGCGTGTGGACACAAAAAAAATCAGGTCACCGCTTTGCAAATATCGTGCGAGCCGCGGCACTGCCGGCTTCGGTACACATTTCACGCGAGTCCGCTGTGCAGCAAGTCCAGGTACAACATTCAGAACGCGTTCCATCCTGAGTATCGGGACAGCCGGCATTGAAACCGGCCTGATTATCCCTTCGCGTAGATTGTTGCGAATCCAGAGCGTCATATAGTGATTCCGCCGTTCCCATTGAATGCGGCCTCCTTCATACCGAATCTTTCGCAGCCACTCGGTGAAGTCATCAACGTTGGAAGCGCGGGCCAGGGCCACGATTGTTTCGATGTACGTGACACAGTCGAATCCATCGAGGGAAGCCGTGAACACTTCGGCTGTGCCGGCCGATCCAATCAGCGGATTTGGTTTGTAGGAATGTCCAAGGAAGTGGCGGGAAAGAACGTCAATTCGGCTACCGGCGGAACGATCATACTTCGTTTCCGATAGAAGCTGCTCCACACGTCGCCGGCAGAGACCTCGTGGTTCCGCGTGCTTCATCAGATTTTCACTCTACCACGCGCTTTCGACCTGTTCAGGCGTGGTCCATTTCTGTCTGATCCGGATCAAGACCTACGACTCGGGGCCTGGCGGCTCAAGCAGCAGGGCGAATCCATCGGCGTCATGAAAATCCGGTTTGTCGGCCGGATGGCGAAGTGCCCAGTACGAAAGCCCATCGCTCGCCTCGATGACCGCCGAGAGCCCGATACGCAGCGAAGCACGCGGGTGGATGGCAGACAGACGATCGAGCCGGACAAGGGTGTCCAGCTCAAGCCGATTGCCCGTAGAGCGCACGGCAATGTGCGGGCGCATCATTTCGTTCGCAACAGGACCGCCGTTGCGATAGCCGCTAAAGGCGTAGACGGCCCACTCCCCCGACGGCGCGAAGTTGAACTCGTGGTACGCCGGTTGCCCTGCCACCGCGATAAAAGCCTCGAAGCAGGTGTGGCGCCAGAGCTGTGTAGCGAAGCGCAGCACACCCGGCGGACAGACCCGGATTCGGGGAATATCTCCGTCGAGGCGGAAGGTCATCTGGAGTTCAGCGCTTGCCGAGCGGCGTACGAGCACCCCAATGGCGCGCACCGTCTCAGGGCGTGTCGACGCGTGGCACCTGAGGTCCATCCAGTGTTCGACAGTCATGACAGGGTCGGTGGCCGCAGCGAGAATGCTCTCCGATCGGAATATCGAGTCAGTCGTTTTCGTGTGCGGAAACTGTGGCGTCCGATGATACGGCAGCAGCAGACAGCTTTTCCAGCTCGGTTTCAGAAGTTGGGCTATGCTTCTCGGTCATAGACTTGCGCCGAGCACAGCGCACAGGTTCAGGTTGCCTGAATCTGCGCCATTCGCCCGGTAACGTCAAACATCCGCTTGAGAATACGACGCGAATTCCAGGCGATAAGATTCTCTCCACGCCGCGCTGCTCCTCACCCGGATGGGATTTTCGGCAGGGACAGGGGGCACCGACTTGGCAGTGGGGCCGAAGCATGGCCGAATATGCTAACGTTTTCCCGCGTCACCGATTTGAACAGCCGGCGATGATTTTCGAGAGTAGCTTTCTCTGGAAGCTACTCTGAGGTGGGTTTCAGATGCTAGCGACTTCAAAAGAGTTCCTTCAGCAGGTGTTTCGCGATTTCTCCAAAGACGAATGCCCGTCGATGGCGGCGGCTCTGGCATACGCCACGATATTCTCGCTGCCTTCTCTCTTACTAATCGTCATTTACATTGCGGGCCTCGTTCTTGGTCCGCAGGCTGCGAGCGGCCAGATCGAATCGAAGCTGAGCAGCGCGTTAGGCCCGCAGGCGGCCGCGCAAATCCAGACCATGGTGAGCAACGTGGCTCAGAACCATACTGGTGGATTAGTCGCGACGGCGTTGGGATTTGCCGGGCTGATACTTTCCGCGACCAGCGTGCTGCTGCAGCTTCAGCAGTGTCTCAACAAAGCGTGGAAAATAAGGGTGGTTGGTTCCGGCATAAGGCATTTCGCGATGAAACGCGTCCGTTCAATTTTTCTGCTGATAGGAGCCGGAATCCTGGCGATGGTTTCGGTGGCAGCGAGTTCCGCGATCTCGGCGCTGGCGCATATGTTGCCGTTCCCCGGCGCTGCGCATGCTGGAGAGATTGTCACATCATTGGCCATGTTTGCGATAGTTTTTGCGGCGATTCTGAAGGTGATGCCCGATGTGAAGCTGGGCTGGAGCGACGTTTGGGTGGGTGGGCTGTTTATCGCCGTATTGTTTGTGGTCGGGAAATTTCTGATCGGCATTTACCTGGCGCACGCGGGGAAAGCCAGCGCCTATGGAGCTGCCGGGTCCCTGGCTGTGATTCTAATGTGGACTTACTACTCCGCCCTGATCTTTCTGCTGGGAGTCGAATTGACTCAGGTATGGGTACGCAGCCAGGGACGGGAAGTCCCGCCGAAAGAAGGCGCTGTGCGCTTGGAGCAGGCTTCATGAGAGCGAACTCATCGAAAGCACGTCGCCGGTTGCTTCGATGAACGTGTATACATCGAGACTGAATCGAGAGTTTAAAATGAAAATCCCAGTCTAGTTGGTCAGGAGGTTCCCATGTCTCCGCTTACGACGTTTCTGAGCAGGCTGATCGGGCTCTTCTCCATTCTCATCTGCGTATCTATGGTCACGCATAGGCAGGCAACCGTGGAAACCGTGACGGCGCTCGTTCATAACCCACCGTTGTTGCTGATTGTCGGTGTCATCGGGTTAGTCGTCGGTCTCGCGATTGTTCTCGGCCACAGTATCTGGTCGGGTGGCGTGCTACCGGTCATCGTCACCCTCGTCGGTTGGTTAATCCTGATCAAAAGTCTGTTGTTCTTGTTCCTGCCGCCGTATGCTGCGGTCGCGCTTTTCGAAAAGCTTCACTACGATCAGTTTTTCTTCGCGTATGGCGCGATTTCACTCATCATCGGCGTCTATCTCACCTATGCCGGCTTCAGCACGAAACGGAGTTAGTCCACGGTTGTCGCAGCCTCCCCAAGACGAGCATGGGCGAATAGGGACTTTTCGCCGTAATGATCACCACGACCTGCTTTCGCGTTACGAATTCGACACGCTGTTCCTCGACATGATCTTCTGGCCGCTGATCTGCGGATGCGATCATTGCCGCGCGCGCTTTCCTAAGGAGGCCGACGCCGAAATTCCGGCGACGGTGGACCGGACCTCGCCGCAATGGTGCTGCGTCCAGGAGGCGAAATGGTGCTCGGTAGGACGGCGGCTCATGTCGATGCCGATCTCAGCGACCAGTTGCAGCGCTGTCGCTGCTCAATACCTGGTCCGCGCGAAACCGAGACGCGATAGGTCATCTGGTCGGGTCGCGGCGTTGCTGACGAGTTCGAGGTGTCAGCCCTATGATGGTGTGCCGGCTGGCAACTCCGAAAGGTCCCAGAAAAACTGGAGTTCACGCCGTTTTTGACGTTTTCAGCAGGCAGCGGCTAGGCTAAGGCGACAAGGAGAAAAACTCCAACGTTTACGCGGCTCACGGAATTTTGAGTAGCGACAGGCTCCGGCTATTCATGAATATGCAGCAGCTCGCCTGATTCACCTGTCTTGTCCCTGCTTCGCTCTCCAAAAGAGAACGACCAGGAAAGAATCATCGGGTGCAGGGGTCACCCCTGCCCAGGGAAGCGTGAAACCCACGGCGGGTTTCACCACAGTCACGTTCCTTGTTTGAGCCGTGCTTATCGGATAAGTCGAGAGATTGCGAACCATGAATATACTGTCGGATTAAAGGAATTCAGATGGCAGAACTGAAGAATCGGCAATGGCTGCTGGCGGCGCGGCCGCAGGGGATGATCAAGGAAAGCGATTTCCGCTGGAATGAAACCGCCGTCCCCGCGCTGAAAGATGGCCAAGTCCTCGTCCGCAACCTCGCCTTCTCATTCGATCCCACGCAGCGCGGCTGGATGTCGATGGACACTTACATCCCGGCGCTTCCGCTCGGCCAGACGATGAAGGCAGGCACCGTAGGACAAGTTCTAGATTCCAAACGCCCCGGATTTGCCAAGGGCGACCTCGTGCAGGGACTCTTCGGATGGGAGAACTATACGGTCACCAGCGGCGAAGGCTTGATGGGATTGCGGAAGCTGCCGCGCGGCGCCGACCCGATCCTGGCGCTCTCGCTGCTCGGAACCACGGGCCTGACGGCCTACTTCGGCACGCTCGCGGTCGGTGCGGCAAAAGCTGGAGAAACGTTCGTAGTCTCGGGCGCTGCGGGCGCAACCGGTTCGGTGGCCGGGATGATAGCCAAAATCAAGGGATGCCGCGCAGTTGGTATCGCGGGCGGACCCGAAAAGTGCGAGTGGCTATTGAAAGAGGCGGGCTTCGACGCCGCGATTGATTATAAAAATGAGAAGGTAAGTGCGGCTCTGACTAAGTATTGCCCAAAGGGCATCGACGTGTACTTCGACAACGTAGGCGGCGAGATCCTCGATCGCGCGCTCGCGCGGATTGCCAACGGCGCGCGGGTCGTGCTGTGCGGAGCGATTTCGCAGTACAACGACTTCGGCACGAAACCGCCCATCGGCCCGCGCAATTACCTAAATCTGATCACGCGAGGCGCGCGGATGGAGGGCTTTCTGGTGTCACAATTCGCCGAGCGCTTTCCCGAAGCGATAACCGAAATGTCGAAGTGGTACGCAGAAGGCAAACTAAAAAACCAAATCGACCTGCAACAAGGCTTGGAGAACGCACCCAAAACAATAATCCGCCTGTTCACAGGAGCAAACTTCGGCAAGCAGTTGCTGCAGCTCGGCGACCCGCAATAGCTGTCAACCCTTGTGGCTTAAGTCAAAACCTAAAGCCGGACGGATTGATGATGGAGCCCGCCGAGGATTGGAATCGCCGCGATGCGGCCGATCTTCTGCGTCCCGCAAAAATCCGGAGCATCTTTGTCCAGTGAGAGATGGGTCCAGACCTCATTGTAGTACGAAGCGTAAGCCTTCAGGACAGCGCGCAAGTGCGCTTCGCTGAACGCGATGCCGGACCGAATGCTCCGTCGCGGTCGCGAATCAGGTGACGCGGAGCTTCGTCCCAGGGGAAGGCGTCGGTAACGTGACCTACGATCCATTCTGCAGTCGGATTGCTTGTCACGCTAAAGGACGACGTGCTGAAAGGCGTCGCCCCAAAGATTCGCATTGTCCGGGTCAGGCGGGCGAGATAGTCTCGCACCGGCCGAGAGAGCATCGGGCGCGTCTTGCGCCGTGAAGTACATTGCAGGCAGGAGGTCTGAGAATATGACCGAACCGGCACGCGCGGCGCTCGCCGTGCTACGAAGCTCCGCCAATTTCGACTGGACGATCGTGTACCTGCTGGTCCTGACCATGTTCATTTATTCGGGCGAGATCATGGCGCAGCGATGGAACGTGATCGCGGCGGGGCTGGCGTTGTGGTTTGCCGACTGGATTAACGAACTGGTCAATTCGGCGATTTTGTTTTGGAGCGGACGCGCGCCGTTATGGGTCGAGACCGGGCACACCTCATATCAGATCCTGGTCGGGCTCAATGCCGAAACGACGCTGTTGTTTCTGATCTACGGGATGGCGTTTGCGAAGCTGCTGCCGGCAAATCGGCGCGCGAAAATACTCGGCTTGAACAGCCGATGGATGTTGATCGTCGGACAATCGGTCGTATCGGTGATCCTGGAAGTGGTGCTGAATCGATGGGGCTACCTGAACTGGTACTGGCCCTTTTGGAATCTTGGCGCGGGACTGATCTTGATCGCGATATTCGGATACGCCTGGTTTTTCACGGTCGCTGCGTGGGCGCATGACGCTGAAACTGAAGCGAAGCGATGGAGCATCGTGGGTGGATTGGCCGCCGTTTCCCTCTTGCTCGCAATTATCTTTGGCTCGCTCGGCTGGTTGTAGGTCTTTGGGCATCTCACGGTCACGTTGGCGTATGCGCTGCGGGTAGGCTGTCACTGCTCATAACTACGTGAGCCGTGAAAACGTTGGAGTTTTTTCGCTTGTCGCCTAAGCGTGGCCGGCATGGTCACGATGCTGTCCTCAATCGTCTCGGAGGTCTTGTGCCTGCGCAAAACTCCATCTCGTGTGAGATTCGGGGGCGAGGACTTCGAAGCTGAGGCCGCAGAAGGTCTTGCCGACAATTCAACGGCCGCCGAAAACCGATTTCAGTAGCGGCGTCACCTGCGCGGCTGGATTGGTACGAATTTTCTCCTCTTGCTGACCGACTTCGTAAAACAGTCCATTGAGCGCCCCGCGAACTACGTAGCTGTCAATGTCCAAACTGGGCTTCGCTGCGCCGCCCCCGAGCATGCCGCCCAGATTGCCCATCGCGCTAGTCTGAAAATGTCCAATCAGATCGTCGTATTGCTTGGTCACCGAATATTTGGCCATCTCCTGCTTCACCACCGGCGTGAAGGCCGCGGTCAACTCGGGAGTTGTTTTCTTCTGAAAGTAGTCGGTTGCTGAATGACCCCCCTGAGTGACGATCTTCTGCGCGTCGCTGAAGCTCATGCTCTCGATCGAACCAGTGAAAATCGGCTGCGCCTTTGGCGCAGCGGCCTCCGCTGCGCTGTTCATGCTGCGGACAAAATCGTCGATCTTAGGACCATAGCCCATTCCGCGAAGCGCGTTTTCAACCAGGCTAAGGTTCTTGGGAAAACCGATCTTGATCGCGGGATTGGAAAGATAGCCTCCGGGCTTGCCGATAAGATTGATCGCGTTGGCAGTTCCGCTGGTAAGCGCTTCCTTCAATCCGCTCGCCGCCTCCCCACTATTGAGTTGCGCCCGAACCTCGGAGGCGCCCAGGCACATCACCAGTAGGACCAACAAGCATGAAGCGAACCATATTCGTATCACAAGATTCCTCCTGAACTCAGATCGATCGTTCGATGTGTTCGCCCGGCGGGGCCGCCTCCGCCTTACGCGCTGGGATCAACGGCTCGCTGATAAAGTACCTCAACAGGCCGGAGTAAAAATTCATCAGAGAGAAGCGCAAGAAGGCCCCCGCCGGGGTGTCGCTACTCATAATTCCGTATGCTCTGTAGACATTGGAGTTTTGCGCCGACCGCCTTAATTTCTCCGTCTGAGATGGCCCGGAGGCTTGCAGCGCCAATATCGACCAACGACCGCCGCGCCGCGCAATGCTATGCGAGCGCGAGGCGCTCGAGCTGCTCGGCGGGCGCTTCCATCTCGATCAATGCGGCCCGAAGTTCTTCAGCCGCTCGTTTTTCTTCAGAGGTACCGGCGAGATTCGCTTCTTCCGCTGGGTCATCGCGCACGCGATACAGATGATTGCCGCTAAATTTGCCCATCGCCCAGAACGGGAGCAAATCGCCGGCTCGGAACGGTTGGCGGATCACTGGAATCCTCGCGCCCGGCATTCTGTCGAGCACAGCGCGGTCGTCCGGCGGCGGCATCTGGAGCAGCGGCATGCTCGATATCGGCATCGTGGACCATCGATTCGACCACAGACTCAAGGGCACGTTGTCGCCGGCCGGCGCGCGGGCGTACTTCGCTTGCGCGTTGATCAAATGGACCTCGCGCCCCCACACTCCCGCAACCGCCCAGTTGCGAATCGCCCTCGCCTCTCCGGTCACCAGCGGGATCATCGAGCGCCCATGCGTGCGATGCGCCATCTCGACGCCGAAAATTTCCGCGAGCGTCGCGCAGATATCCACGTTGGTCGTGAGCGCGTCCACGGTTCGCGCGCTGACGCCAGGCGCCGCAATGAACAACGGCGTATGGCCGAGCGGTTCGTAAATGGGCACCGCGGGCTTGCCCCAAATGTCCTTTTCGCCCAGGTAATGCCCGTGATCGGTGCATACGATGACCACGGTATCGTCGTAAAATCCGCCGCGCTCGATTGCCGTGAGCAGCTTGCCCAGCCACGCATCGATCATCGTCAGCTTCGCCCCGTAGCATGCGCGAATCTGGCGCGCCTGCCCGGAGGTGAGCACGCCGCGCTCCAAAGCGCCGCGCATATACGGCGGCCAGATCATGTGCGGGCCCTGCCACGATGAATCGTACATCGAGGCGTACGGCTCCGGCGTATCGAACGGCTCGTGCGGATCGAACTCATCGACGAAGAGCATGAAGCGATCGTGGCGGCGCGCCGATCGCTCGAGCCAGTCCGTCGCCGCCGCCATTGTGCGCGGTCCCGGAAAATCCGACTCGTCGCGAAAGTAGCCGCGCGAGTTGTCGTACGGGGTATGCCCCCGCGCGAACGACGGCGCGCCCATCCAGCTTGGGTCCGGGCGCGTCTGCCATGGGTCGCTCTCGTGCCCGCGCTGGTAGTCCCACGCCGTGAAGTCGGTGTGATAATTTTCGCCGCCGACCTCAAACAGATGCGGATGATCCGAGACCAGTTTCGTGACGACGCCGGCCGCGCGAAGATAGGCGGTCAACGGACGTTCCCAAATTTCGATCGATCCCCACGGCTTCCACAAAAAATCGATCGCTCCGCACAGGATGTCGTGACGCGCCGGGATGCATGGCAGCGAGCCTGCGTAATGACAGTCGAAGCGAACCGCGCGCCGCGCGAAGGCGTCGAGGTTGGGCGTGGCAAACTCGCGTCCGCCGTAAGCACCGAGCATGTGGCGATTGAGGCTGTCGAGCAGTACTACGATGGCGTTTTTCGGACGCCGCGCCGTGGTTTCATTCACGCTCATTGATCGAATCCTAGCAGAGGCCACCACCGGCCGGAAAAGCATCGAAATGAGCCGCTTGGAATGCTCCCATGTTGGTTGAAACTCCGCCCGTGCGCCACGTCCGAACCGCGCCCGCGACCAATCGAGGCCGTGCTGCCAGACTTAAAGCCGGCGCAATCGCGGCGGCAATCGCAATTTCCGGATAGGCCGTCGCGCCTCCCCCACCAGATGCGAATCCAGCCCTCTCGGTGGCGCAGGTAACACCGTGGACGAAAATCGGCTAAAACATTGAGGAAGAAGGCCGTTCGGTCTACAAGGGGCGTTGGGATCGGAGGGTAAAATGGAAATCTCCGACGAAGACTCTTCACTGTCAATCCACAAGCGCGTTGAGGATCTGCTCGCGCGCATGACGCTCGAAGAGAAGATGGCACAGCTCGGCGCGCTCTGGAGCCGCGAGTTGATGCGGGGCGAGGGGATCGACGAGGATCGCGCGAGAGAGATGCTCAAGCACGGCATCGGGCACATCTCGCGTCACTCCGCAGTGATGGCGCCCGCGCAATCCGCACGCACCATGAATGCGATCCAGCGGATATTGATCGAGGAGAGCAGGCTCGGCATCCCGGCGATATTTCACGAGGAGAGCTGCGCCGGTTTTCTCGCGCAGGACGCTTCCTGCTTTCCGATGCCGCTTGGTCTCGCCGCGACCTTCGCACCCGAACTCGTAGAGAGGATGGGCGGCGTCATTCGCCGCCAGATGATCGCGGTTGGCGCCCGTCACACGCTCGCGCCGGTCGCCGATGTCGCACGCGACGCACGATGGGGTCGATGCGAAGAGACCTTCGGCGAGGACGTTTATCTCGTCTCGCGCATGGCGGTCGCGTACGTGAAAGGTGTGCAGGGTAACGACTGCGCGAGCGGGGTCATTTGTACGGGCAAACACTTCGCCGGCTACAGCTTCTCGGAGGGCGGACTCAATTGGGCGCCGTCGCATATCGCTCGTCGCGAATTGCTCGACACTTTCATTCCGCCCTTCGCCGCAATGATTGGAGAGGCCAACCTGCGCTCAATCATGAACGGGTACCAGGAGATCGACGGCGTTCCTTGCGGCGCATCGGCGTATCTCCTCGATGACGTGCTGCGCGGCGAGCTCGGCTTCACCGGCACGGTGGTGTCGGACTACTTCACGCTCCCGTCGCTGCACAACTATCACAACATCGCTGCCACTTCGCGCGACGCTGCGAAGCTCGGCCTCGAAGCCGGCATCGACGTCGAACTCCCGACGCTCGACGTCTTCGGTGCGCCGCTGCGCGAGGCGATCGAGGCCGGCGAAATATCCGGCGAGCTCGTGGATCGCGCGGCCCGGCGCGTGCTGCGCGCGAAATTCGAGCTGGGCCTCTTCGAGAATCCCTATGTCGATGCGGGCGCTGCGGCGGTCGCTTTTGACACTAGTGAAGACCGCGCGCTCGCACGCGACATTGCGCGCAGCTCGATAGTGTTGCTCAAGAATGAGAATGCGCTGTTGCCGCTGCGCACTGAGTTCAAGCGCGTCGCGATGATCGGACCGACTGCGGACTCGAAGCGGTTATTGCAGGGTGATTATCACTACCCGACCCATCATGAGATTCTCTTTGGACCGATCGCCGAGCGGTCCGCGCAGAGCAAGGGCGCCTCAAGCCATAAGCTTGAAGGCAGCGCCGCTCCAGTGATGGAAGCTGCGCCGGAATCGGGCGCGGGCGCGATTGCCTCCGCGCGGCGCAGAAACGTGGATTTGAGCGAGCGGTTTCCATCGATGGTGACGCCACTGGAAGGATTGCGCGCCGAGTTGGACGGGAGCTTCCAGATTCGCGCCGCGTACGGGTGCAATGCTTTCGATGAGGACACCTCCGGCTTCGACGAAGCGATCGAAACCGCGCGATGGGCCGACGTCGTCGTCCTGTGCGTCGGCGGCAAGTCCGGCCTGATAACCGGATGCTCGAGCGGCGAGGCGACCGATCGCGCGACGCTGTACCTCCCCGGAGTTCAGGAACAACTCGTCGCCGCAGTCGCCGCGGTGGGCAAGCCGGTGGTGCTCGTCGTGATCGACGGCCGGCCACTCGCGCTCACCACTGCGATCGAGAAGGCCGGGGCCGCGATTCTCGCGTTCCCACCTGGCGAGGAAGGCGGTACTGCCATCGCCGAGGTACTTAGCGGCCGCGTTAATCCTGCGGGACGCCTGCCCGTTTCGCTTCCGCGTGACCAGGGGCAGATGCCGCTCTACTACGCGCACAAGCCCTCGGGCCAGCGCAGTCAGTTCTGGGGCAACTACGCTGACCTGAAATGCAAACCCCTGTTCCCGTTCGGACACGGACTGAGCTATTCGCATTTCAGTTATGCGGAAGGATCTCTCGATGCCGGCGAAGTTCCGGTCGACGGCCGTTTGCGCATATCTGTGGACGTCGCCAACGATGGTCCGCGCGACGGCGCTGAAGTAGTGCAACTTTATCTGCGCGACAAAGCTGGCAGCGTGACGCGCCCCGTCAAAGAGCTGAAGGGATTCGCGCGCGTCTCATTGCGCGCTGGCCAAAAGCGGCGCGTGACCTTCACACTTGACATGAGCCAGGCGGCGTTCCACGGACGCGACATGAGCTTTGCAGTTGAACCCGGAGAGATGGAGATCCTGATCGGCGCTTCGTCGAGTGATATCCGCTTCAATGCCGACTTCAGTATCGTTGGATCGCGCCGCCGTTTGCGAATGCTCGAGGTAAAACCCACGCGCGCGGAAATTTCCTGATTATCAGAGGTAAGAATGGACAACCTCTATTCACCAAGGCCGGAAGATCATTTCACGTTCGGACTCTGGACGGTGGGTAATCGGGGACGCGATCCGTTCGGAGATCAAGTCCGGCCGCATCTGGATCCGGCGGATGCGGTGGCGCATCTGGCCGAACTTGGCGCCTACGGCGTCAACTTTCACGACAATGATCTCGTCCCGTTCGGCGCCTCGGCAGGAGAGCGAGACAAGATTGTCCGAAACTTTCGCAACGCGCTGGAGCGGACGGGGATGAAAGTCCCGATGGCGACGACCAACTTATTTTTTCATCCGGTCTTCAAAGAAGGTGCTTTCACGGCGAATGATCCTGCCGTCCGCCGCTACGCAATCGCCAAGACCCTTGATTCAATTGACCTGGGCGTCGGCCTGGGCGCGAAAATCTACGTGCTATGGGGCGGGCGCGAGGGCGTCGAGTGTGACGCCGCAAAAGACGCGCGCGCCGCGCTTGATCGCTACGCCGAAGCACTCAACATCTTGTGCGAATATGCCCGCGAGCGGAAATACGACGTCAGATTCGCGCTCGAACCTAAGCCCAACGAGCCTCGCGGGGACCTGTTCCTGCCGACGGTGGGCCATGCGCTTGCGTTTATCGAGCGCTTGGAACACCCCGAAATGGTCGGTCTCAACCCCGAGTTTGCGCATGAGACGATGTCGGGCTTGTCGTTCCATCATGCGGTCGCGCAAACGATTTGGGCCGGCAAGTTGTTCCATATCGACTTGAACGGACAACGCATCGGTAAATTCGATCAGGATTTCCGATTCGGCTCGGAGGGCATTCGCGACGCGTTCTATCTCGTTAAGCTGCTCGAGGAATCAAAATGGAACGGCATGCGCCATTTCGACGCTCACGCCTATCGAACTGAAGACCAAAACGGAGTCTGGGAATTCGCGCGCGGCTGCATGCGCAACTATCTCATCCTGCGCGAGAAGGCGCGCCGTTTTGATGAGGATGAAGAGATCATGGCTGCGCTCCGCGAAGCGAAGGCCGGCGGCATCAAGCAGCCGACGATGGCGGGCAGGGTAACGCCCGATTCCATCGCGGCGCTGCGGAACGAAAAATTCGACATCGACGCGCTCTCGGCCTACGGTTACGGCCACGAACGGCTCGACCAGCTCGTGCTGGAACTGCTTCTCGGCGTGCGATGAGGAGCATGACTCCGTTCTGAACTATCGCGCGTGGAGTGACCCGCATGCCGCTTGTGCTTGGAGTTGATTCTTCAACCCAATCCACGAAGGTCGAGATTCGTGACGCAGAGAGCGGCCGTCTCTTTGGCTTCGGAGCAGGATCACATCCACCGACCAATCCGCCTCGCAGCGAGCAGGATCCGGCTGTGTGGTGGAATGCGCTTGGACAAGCGATCCGGGCCGCCGGCCGAGACGCAAAGCTTTCTGAAGTGCGGGCGATATCGGTCGCGGCACAACAACAAGGGATGGTCGTGATCGACGCCGCCGGACGCTCGATTCGACCCGCGAAGCTTTGGAACGACACCGAGTCGGCGGCCGACACGGCAGCGATGGTGGCGAGGCTCGGCCCGAAACGGTGGGCCTCGGCGTGCGGCAGCGTCCCCACAGCCTCGTTCATCGCAGGAAAGCTCGCATGGATGAAGCGTCTGGAGCCTGACGCGTTTGCACGCATCGCGCGGGTGCTCTTGCCACACGATTGGCTCACGCTGCAATTGTCCGGCGAATTTGTCACCGATCGCGGCGACGCTTCGGGTACGGCCTATTGGTCACCCGCCGAAGGGCGATATCGATTCGACTTGCTTGCCGAGGTCGATCCGACTCGAAATTGGGAAGCCATGCTTCCCGCCGTGCTTGGACCAATCGACGCTGCCGGTAAACTCACGACTGACGCTGCGGACCAGCTCGGTCTTCCGGCGAATGTAGTGGTCGGACCGGGCACAGGTGACAACATGGCAGGGGCGCTGGGAGTCGCGCTCGGAGAAGATTCCGTCGCCGTCTCACTGGGGACCTCAGGCACTGTTTACGCTGTGTCGGCTCACCCAACTGCGGACCGTTCCGGCGCGGTTGCAGGATTTGCCGATGCCGCCGGCGAATTTCTTCCGCTAGTCTGTACGCTGAACGCCACCAAGGTCACCGATACGTTTGCGCGGCTGCTCAATCTGGACCGCGATGCGTTCGATCGCGCCGCTCTCGATGCGCCGGCTGGTGCGGCTGGCGTCGTTCTTGTTCCTTATCTCGACGGCGAGCGCACGCCGAACCGGCCCGAGAGCAGAGGCGCAGTTTTCGGAATTCGTACTTCCGTTTCGGGGTCGGTGTTGGCGCGTGCAGCATTCGAGGGAGTGGTATGTGGCCTGCTCGAAGGCATCGAGGCGTTGGACCGGGCGGGAGTTCGAATGCGGGAGCGTCACATCGTCCTGCTCGGCGGAGGTTCGCGCTCCGCAGCCTATAGAAGAATCATGGCCGATCTGTCCGCGCGCCAAGTGATGGTGCCCGAGGCTGAACAGCATGTCGCCGCAGGCGCATGCATACAGGCCGCAGCCGTTCTAATGACTCGCTCGCCGAGAGATATGGCAAAGCAATGGAATCTGGGACGCGGGTCGGTAATCGATCCCGATCTCACGGTCGATGCCGCCGCGGTGAGGGCGGCTTATTCGGCTGCTGCCGCCAGGGTCTGAACCGGATTAACGAGCGAGTCATTGCGCCGCGTCTTAAATTCCCAAGTCGACTACTATCGCCTTTCGCGTACACATCTCTTTCGCTCTCGACAACGATTTGCTCTGAAATTGAGCACGATACGGCGACGCGGGGAGCCGTTAACTTGGATTCGTTCTCGCGCCGCTCGTCAACTAAATGGGGCGCTCGGAGCATTCTCGATCCAACGATTTTCCGCTCGCAGCTGAATTTGCTAGCGTGGGTTCGATCTCTAGAGCGAGAAGAGCGTTTATGCCATCAAATTTGATCGCAGACCGAATCCCGACCTCATTCGACACGACCTTCCAGCGTTACTACGCAGTCGAGGCCCCCGATCTGCGCCGTCTCTACGAGAATGCCAAGCGCGACCAGTGGAACGCGTCGCGAGACATCGACTGGGCGATCGACGTTGACCCCGAGCGCGGTATTTTCGCCGACGAACTGATCGATGGTCACGGCACGACCACTATAAGCCGGCTCGAGCGGCGCGACTTCCAGCGCCTCAACATCGAGTTTTCATGCTGGCGGCTCTCGCAACTGCTCCACGGCGAGGAAGGCGCGATGCTCGCGTGCAGCCAGCTGGTCGATATGGTGCCCGGCAACGACGCGAAGTTCTTCCAGGCGACGCAGGTCGTCGATGAAGCGCGCCACACCGAAGTCCTGAGCCGCTACCTGCTCGAGAAGTGCGGCGGCAGGATCTATCCGATGACCGGGAATGTCAAAACGCTCTTCGACTACATCCTAGGCCAGGGTAAATGGTTCATCAAAACGGTCGGCCTGCAATTGCTGGCCGAGACGTTCGCCGTGTCACTATTCCGCATGTTAATGGAAACAGCGAAGGATCCACTGCTGCGCGAAATTTGCCGGCGTATACTGGCTGATGAATCGCGGCACATGGGATTCTCGATCTTAAGCCTGCCCGACGAGATTCGCGGCCTTAGCTCCGGTGACCTACACGAACTCGAGGACTTCACGCGTGAGGCGCTGGTCCTCATTATGACCGGGCAGTTTCCGCGCGAAGCCTATGAAGCGATCGGAATGAACGCGGTCGATATCGAAGCTGTCCGCAAGGCGCGCAAGGAAATCGCGCTCGGCAGCGAATACTCACTGTTTCGCAAACTGTTCCGCCGCGAGATGCATCAGACCGTCGTCAGTAACATGCAGAAAGTGGGACTGTTGAACGAGCGCACTTCCGCCTTCATGCGCGAGATGGGAATCAACACCACCCTCGCCGCTACCGCCTGAGATGACTACCGCCTCGAGCCAGCATCGCGCCCGGAAATCCGGAACCGATTGGCGTGCGCAATTGGGTTCGCGCCTGGTCTGCGCGGACGAGGCGGTCTCGCATATCAAGTCCGGCGACCGCGTCTGTCTGTCGATCGCGCAATCAACGCCGTTCGAGCTCTGCCCCGCGCTCGCGGGTCGCTTGATGGAAATAGAAAACGTCGTCGTCAATCATGGCGCCGCCGTGATGAACTGGGATTTGCCCGGGCTGGGTGAGCGCTTCCGCCTCGAGTCGATGTATTTGTCGCCGTTCGATCGCGCGATCTACCATCGCGGCGCCGCCGACTTCACGCCGATTCAGTACTATCGCGCCGGGCATCTGCCGCCCGCCCTGGACAATTTCAACGTATACCTGATGACCGTGTCACCGCCCGACGAGCATGACTACTGCAACTTCGGCGAAGCGCAGATCATGTCGAAGCTACTCGCGCGCAATGCCAGTCTGGTGATTGCCGAGATCGACAAGAATTCGATCCGCGTCGGCGGCGACAACTCGATTCATATTTCGGAGATCGATTACTTCGTCGAGCGCACCGTCGAACTGCCGGTGATCAATCTACCCGAGCCCAGCGAAGCGGAAGCACGAAATATCGCGACGGTCTGTGCGATGGTCTCCAAGGAACTCATCCCCGACCGCGCGACGCTCCAAATTGGCGTCGGCTCGATGTCCGGCATGCTGTGCAAGTATCTTCACGGGCATCATGAGCTCGGGATGCAGACCGAGGTGATTCCGCTCCACACCGCACCGCTGGTGAAAGCGGGCGTGCTGACCGGCAAGTACAAGAAGCTATTTCCAGGGTTGGTGGTTGGATCTGCCTTCGTGCCACTGACGCCGCGCGACGAGCTGGATTTCATCGACGGCAATCCTGCGTTCGCGCTTTACGACTTCAACACCACCGACGACATCCGCTTCGTCGCTCAGGAAGAAGGGCTTATCTCGATCAACAACGCGATGGCAGTTGATTTGACCGGGCAGACCAATGGCGAATCGATCGGACCGCTGATGTACACTGGCACCGGCGGGCAGACGGCGTTCGTGGTCGCCGCGTGCCTGGCGGGCGGCAAAACGGTGATCGTGGTGCCGTCGAGCTCGATGGTCCAAGGCAAGAGCGTATCGCGGATCGTGCCGGTGCTCGACGCGGGCAGCGTGGTGACGTCGCCGCGCGGATTCGTGCATCATGTGGTGACCGAATACGGCATAGCGAATCTCAAGGGCAAATCGATTCGCCAGCGGATCGACGAACTGGTGTCGGTCGCGCATCCGGACTTCAGGTCGGAACTCCGCGCAGAAGCCCGGCGGCTGTACAAAGTCTAGCCCGAATTTCCGGGTCGAGAGTTACTCGCGGCGGAACGCATACAATCCCACGAAGCCCGGCGGATGTGCCTCTCGAAAACTTTATCCAAGATAACGCGCGGCTGTGCGTATGGTAATGAAACGGCCGATGGTCGCGTTTCTGACCCAACTGCTGCTTGCTATCCGGCCGCGATTTACGAGGCGAGCGCGGCTTGAGGCCGAGAATCTGATTCTGCGCCAACAGCCGGAAGTTTTACGGCGCAAGTCCTCGACGCGGGTGAGACTGTGGAACATCGATCGCTTGCTGTTGATATGGCTGTATTGACTGTACCCGTCGCTGCCGGACGCGATCATCATCGCCCAGCCGGAGACCGTGATCCGCTGGCACCGACATGGTTTCCGCGCCTACTGGCACTGGAAGTCCCGCCATGTCGGCGATCAGTTCGTGGCTAGCGCCGTGCTCGTCGCGCGACGATCGCACCAAGCGCGGTCGATCGCGCGACCTCATGCGCGGCGGCGCTCGACGCCGCTCCCACTGCTACACCAAGCGCGACGACGACGGCAAACGACATCGTTGGCGTTCGCTCGGTGGTCATGAATTGCCGGGCGCCTTGAAGCCGTACTCGCGCACCGTGTTGCAGACCTGGATTTTGTACTCGGAGTAATACTTGCTGCGTCCGCGCTCCTGAGCGATGAGATGCTCCGGATGCTCGCGCCACGCTGCGAGCGCCTGCTCGGTTTCAAACTCGGCCAGGACTAGTTGCTCGCCGTCGTCCGCCGCGTACCCTTTGATCGACACGAAGCCAGGCATCTTCTGCACGATCGCGAGCAGCTTCGACACCTCGGCGCCGTATTCCTTGCCGATGCCCGGCTGCATGCGGTGTTTGAAAATGGTGACGATCATTGGGAGCCCTCCATTCGTGCTGGCGCTATTCTACCCGGGATTTCTATTCTCAATTCTGATTCACAGTCGCACCAACACCGGCCGGTTTACAAACGCAGAGCTCGGGCCCAAGCCAAGTAGGAACATTTATGAAAACTTGGTACCGTCACGAAGCCACAAAGGAGGAACAACATGATTGACCTGTACTTCTGGCCAACTCCTAACGGGAAAAAAATTACGATCTTGCTGGAGGAAGCCGGCATCCCTTATAACATCAAGGCAATCAATATCGGACGCGGCGATCAGCTGGCTCCCGACTTCCTGAAGATCTCACCCAACGGCCGGATGCCGGCGATTGTGGATCACGAGCCGAAAGGCGGCGGTGCGCCCATCGCCATCTTCGAGTCAGGCGCCATCATGGAATACCTGGCGGAGAAGAGCGGGAAGTTCTGGCCGCAGGAACCGCACCAGAAATACGAAGTCACACAATGGCTCTATTGGCAGATGGCCAACCAAGGGCCCAAGATGGGCGAACAGGGGCACTTTCGACGCGCCTCGCAGAATCCAAAAAACGGCGATCAGGCATATGCACTGCTGCGCTTCGATAATGAAGTGCATCGAATTTATGGAGTGATGAATCTGGGCCTGCATAAGAAGCGTTACCTGGCGGCGAGCCAGTACACGATCGCCGACATGATTTGCTATCCGTGGGCGACAACCTGGCAGCACCGAAATATCGACCTCAACGAATTTCCTAACGTCAAGCGGTGGCTTGATGAGATCGGCGGGCGACCGGCAGTAAAAAAGGCGATGGCGGCGGGCCCCGAGTATCGCGAAGACCCGGCGACGGTCACGCCCGAGGAGCAGGCTCGGCGCTCCAAGCTGCTTACTCATCAGCGGGCGCAAGCGGTGCCGAAGGAATGGGCGTAGCGGGCGTAATCCGCTCGTACCGCGGATCAGCGCCCCTTGTACAGCGGCTTGCGCTTCTCGCGCGCCGCCTGCATACCCTCGGCGGCATCCTCGCTCTCACGCACGGCGCCGAGATCGCGACTGGCGCGTCCCATCAGCTCCGACGGTCCTTTGGGCAGAATCGATTCGGTGACGAACCGCTTGATGGTGCTGAGCACCAGCGGCGCACTTTCGGCCAGCTCGCGCGCCATCGCGACCGCCTCGTCGACTTGCTGCCCGTTGGCTACGACGCGATTCACCAGCCCGACCTCGTACGCGCGCCGCGCGTCGAGCGTCGCGCCAAGCAGCATCACTTCCATCGCGACCTTGTGCGGGATGCGCGCGGCGAGCCCGGCGATCATCCCACCGGTGAAGCCGAGGCGTGCCTCGGGATATGAGAACTTGGCGCTCTCGCTCGCGACGCACAGGTCGCACGCCATCACCGCGACCAGCGCGCCGCCGATGCACCAGCCGGTCACCGCGGCGATGATCGGCTTGTCGGTGGTGATGCCCACGGTCGGGATGCAGCGCCAGAGCTCGGGCAGGTCGGTGAAATCGGCGCCGGCGGAGAACGCATCCTCGCCCGCGCCAGTCAGCACGGCGACACGCTGCCCGGAGGCGTCGAAGGCCGCGAAGGCGGACTGCAAGTCGAGCGCGACCTGCTTGTTGATCGCGTTGCGGCGATCGGGGGGTTGATCGAGATGATCGAGACAGGGCCATCCTCGCGGACTTCGACGACGCTCATGCAATCGATGTACGAGAATCGCGGCCTGAGCGCAAACGCGTTTCACGACGGGTTATGCTCGGGTACCCGCGAAGGCAGCCGCAGTATTCCCTTCGCCTGCACGGACAGCTCACCATCCTGGTTCGTTGCCGTCTGTTTAATCTCAACGAGGTTGGTGTCTTCTTCCTTGAACGCGCGGGTGACCTCTCCGTTGATGTAAAGCGTATCGCCAACCGGATTGTGCCGTCGTATCTCCACCGCGATATGCCGCAGCCAGCCCGCATCGCCCATCCAGTTGGTCAGATGGTGCGTCATCCACGAGCATCGTTCCGGTCCGTAGTCGTAGGCCGCCGGCGTCCCCACGAGTGTCGCCAGGTCATCCTCCCAATGCACCCGCTCGGGCACGTCCGGGATGCCGAACTTGTTCACGATCCCCAGCCCCGGATGCTTTTGCAACTGCTTCCACGCGAGCTTGTTGGCCCGGATATAGAGGCCGCCCCAGCCCTGCGCAAACGCGATGAAGCCCGACACCGTCATCGGTCCCTTGACCATCGTCTGCAGCTTCTCGCCAACCTTCACGTCTTCGAAGTAGCGCGGCTTCGATCCACGGATCTCTTCGGCTTCATACAGCGCGAATATTGTCGTCAGATCCTCGCGCGTGTAATAAACCGGCCTTTTCGCCTTGAGCTCGGTGTATTTTGTGCCGCGCTCGCGCGCGGTATCGCGCTCTGTTCGAAAGCACCAGCTATCACCTTCCGCCACCAGATCGTTATTCTGGTTGAAGAACTCACAGCGATAGATTTGCTGGATCGATCGTCCCGCGAATCGCGTCTGGTGCTCCACCAGGTCCTTTAGCCATACCTTGGTGGTGAACTCGTCGCCGTGCAGCATCGGCTTATGCCAGGTGACGTCCATCCCGGCAAACATCGCGTGCACACCGGGAAGTCCACCGACATATCCACTGAACACACGATTGAGCGGATAGATGAACGACGGTGGCGCCACCAATCGTCCATATCGCGACTTCGCCGCATACGCCGGGTCGCACCACAATGGATTGTCATCGCCGATACCGTGCGCCCAATGGCGGATGTTGTCGCGCGTGGCCTCGTGACACCATGGCTCCAGCGTATCTTCAATCGTTACGCCGATCAGTTGGCGCAGCTCGGCGAGGCCTCTATCCGTTATCAACGAGAAGCGTTGCTGCTTTACCTGTTCCGGCATGAAGAGCGGACTCCTCCTAATATCGCGGATTTTCGTTTTGTCGCACTGATTTCAAGTCGGCTTGTAAACCAAACGCCGCCCGCGGCATGGTTTTAGCCCTGTGCGTATAAACAACTCCCAAAGCCGCGAAATGCATAAAGCTTAAGCCTTCTTCAAGGTTTTCAGTAGGCACAGCGGAATTCGGCCCAGGTTTGGTGCACTATTCGGCTCGAATAAAAGCATCGGTGCTGGAGAGAATTTGTTCGCCTTGAATCCGGCTCCTGTTGCGATTTCTCCGGTTTGGACTGCACCGCGTGGGGTGAAATGGGAATTTTCACGGCGGAGCAGGGAAACTAATTCCGGAGCTGCGCGCCGCAATACCATTGCTTTTACATTGTGGTTGGAGTTTTGAGGAGGCAGCGCCTATGGTGCATGGGAAGGACGGGATGCTTTGCGAATCGGCACCCGCAAATTGGGCAATGTCAGAAGATCTCAGCTCGGCCCTCGTCGCGTTGAAGAGAGCCGAGGTTGTGGAGTTGGTGAAGCTTAGGGCCGGGCGCGGTGAAGATCCCTTCGCGATTCTCGAGGAATGCCGGCACGGCATGGGCGTCGTCGGCGAACGCTTCCAGGCAGGCGATTACTTTCTGGCGGAATTGTTGCTCTCCGCCGAGATCTTCAAGGCCGCCGCGGCGATCCTCGATCCGTACCTCGCCAAAGGGGGCTCACGCGAGCCGCTTGGTACGGTCGTTCTTGCCACCATGCAGGGCGACATACACGACCTGGGCAAGAACATCGTGGCCACTCTGCTGCGCGCCCACGGGTTCGAAGTGCACGATCTCGGCGTGGATGTGTCACCTTACCTTCTGGTGGAGAAGGTGAAGCAGATCCGGCCGGATTTCGTGGGCATCTCCACTCTCCTGACCACGACCTTTGGCGCCATGAAGGAAGCTGTCCAGTTGCTCGTGCAGGCGGGCCTCAGAAACGAGCTGACGCTGGTGATCGGAGGCGGCGTCACGACCCCGGCTGTCAAGGATTACGTCGGCGCCGACTTTCAGACCACTGATGCAACCGAGGGCGTGACGTACTGCGTCCGCGTGGCGAAAGACAAGCGCACCCGGAAGGCGACTTTATGACCTCGGAAGAGAGAGTGTGTGCGGCAATTCGCCTTGAGAAACCCGACCGCGTTCCCGTCGTGCCTACCCTGCTTCCGGAGCCGGCGGCGAGGCTGGCGGGCCTGTCCCAGGCACAAGTTGCGGCCAACAGCCAGCTCGCGGTAGAGGCGATATTCAAGGTGTTCGACGAGTATGGCGCGTGGGACAATCCTTATCTCGGGGCGTATGCGCCGATCGAGTTGCAGGCGATCCGCCACTACCCGATGAAGATGCGCATACCGGGCAAGGATCTGGCCGACGACTCGACGTTCCAACTGGACGAGCAGGAGATCCTCAAGCCCGAGGACTACGACACGATCGCCGAGATCGGGATCGACAAGTTCTATTACGAGGACTACCTGTGGCGCATCACCGATCTGAGGCGGGACGAGCTTCCCGGGACGTTCGAGCGGGTGGTGGGAGCGGTGATGTCGTTCGCCAACGAGTGTGCCCTGCGAGGCACCCGTATGTTCTTCGGCGCGGATTCTCTGCACCCATTTTTTGCCCTTTCGCTGATGCGCTCCATGGTGCCGTTCACGCAGGACCTGTATTACAACCCCGCGCCGGTGGAACGCGCCTTGAAGCGCATGACCGCCGACCTGATCTCGAGCCAGATTCGGACGGTCAAGCAGACTGGCGTCAAGCGGTTGTTGCTCGTCGAAGAACGCGCCTCGGGGTTCTTTTACCCCCCGGCTGTATTCGAGCGCTTCTGGTTACCTTACACGCGCCAGATTGTGGAGGCGTTGTGGTCCGAGGGCATCGTGACGATCTTCCATCTCGATCAGTGCTGGGACAAGAACATCCCGTACTTCACGCAGCTCCCAAGAGGCTCCGCGGTCGTCGAGCTCGACAGCACCACAAACATCTTCGCCGCCAAAGACGCCTTGCGCGGCCACCTGTGCCTGCACGGCGACGTGCCGGCGGCGCTGTTGTCGATCGGCACGCCGGAGGACGTTGCCTCCTACTGCAAGCGGCTCATCGATAAGGTTGGGCGTGACGGCGGGTTTATCCTCGGAAGCGGATGCAGCGTGCCGGCCGACGTGAAGCGCGAGAACTTCAGGAGCATGATCGAAACGGGGAAGGGCTACGAACTGTCGCGGAAGTAGGCACCCCGTCCGCGTTCCAATGATGCTCAGGGTTTCAGAATCCCGAGAAGTCTAATCGGCAACGACGTCAGCGAATAACCGGCCACGCGCAGCGCCACACCCGCTGGACCACGCCCAAGGACCGACCACGATCAGGAGCGAACCGCGCTGATGCGGAGGACAGCAATGCTGGAACGGCCTTTCAAGGAGAAACCGGATTTTGAACACCTCCGCGCCGTCCTCCTGCGCGAATGCAAGGACGGACCCGTTCCGTTGCTCGAGTTGGCCGCGGATCCGGAGATCATGTCCGAGGTGACCGGCATCCCGTGTCCTGCCGAGCGTGCCCGAGAGGTCATCTTCGCCAACCCCGACGACTTCGATCTGGAAAAGGTACAGCTGGGTATCGCGCTCATGGACTTGAGCATCGCGTATAGCGCGAAATTGGGGCTGGACTATGTGACGATGATTCCCCTCGTCCCGCTGCCTCGAACACGGACGCAACTGGCGAACACCGGTGTTGGCCGGGAGCGAGCCCTCAGATCCTGGCAGGATGAGCATGCCGGCCTCATTGCCAACCGCGACGATTTCCTGAGGTACCGCTGGCCATCTTTCGACCAGATCAACATCCTGCCCGTGGACTACGCCGCGACCAGGATGCCCGACGGCATGAAGGTCGTGCTCATGTACATGGGCCTCTTCGAGGATCTCCGGCAGCTCATGGGCTTCGAGGCGCTGGCGTACGCCACCGCGGACGATCCCGAGCTGGTGGACGACATCCTCGAACGCCTCACGCGCGTCGCCGAGTACACGGTCGGGCTGGCGGCGGCGCATCCCGCCACTGGAGCGATCTTCTACGCCGACGACATGGGCTTCAGCAGTGGAACATTCCTGTCGCCGCGCTTCATGCGACAGTACGTGACTCCGCGATTGAAACGTATCACCGACGCTTGCCACAAGCACGGCAAGCCATTTCTGCTGCACTCGTGCGGCAACGTGCTCTCGCTCATGGAGGATTTCATCGACGTAGTGGGTATCGACGCGAAGCACAGTTTCGAGGATAAGATCTTGCCCGTGGAAGAGTGGTACGCACGGTACGCAAGCCGCATCGCCATCATCGGCGGTCTGGACATGGACCTTTTGGGGCGTGGCAGCGAAGAAGAAGTGCGAGCCCGGACTCGCCGAATCTTGCAAGCGTGCGCCTCAGGCGGTGGGTACTGCATGGGCACGGGAAACTCGGCGGCCAACTACATCAAACTCGATAACTACTACGCTATGATCGACGAAACGAGGAGAGGGAACGAGGAGCACGGCTTCTGAAGTCCCCTATTTCTGAATCGAGACGCCGCAACGGGCGAAAAGGGTATAGCGATGGTAGATCTGCAGAAACTCCACGATGCAATTCTGAACGGTGATGCGAAGACATCGGCTGCGGTGACGCTCGACGCGCTTGGCGAGAAGGTGCCGCCGATCGAGATCATTCAGAAGGCGATGGTGCCCGCCATGGACGAGGTCGGCCGGCGCTTTGAGTGCCAGGACTACTTCGTCCCCGAACTTCTGCTCTCGGCGCGTGCGATGAAGGTGGCTATGGAGCCATTGCGGCCATTGCTGGCAGCCTCCGGTGTGCAGCGGGCGGGGAAGGTCGTGATCGGTACCGTGAAAGGCGATCTGCACGACATCGGCAAGAACCTGGTGGCGGCACTGCTCGAAGGCGGCGGCTACGAGGTGATTGACCTTGGCGCCAACGTGGCTCCGGAGCGGTTTGTCGAAGCCGCGCGAGACGCCGGCGCCAACATCGTCTGCCTGTCGGCGCTACTGACGGTGACCATGACCGCGATGAAGACCACCATCGAAGCGCTGCAAGCCGCGGGCCTGCGGGACCGCGTGAAAGTGCTCATCGGCGGCGCGCCGGTGACCAGACAGTTCGCGCAGGACATCGGCGCCGACGGCTACGGCGACAACGCCAGCGTGGCGGTGTCCTTGGCGCGGTCATTCGCTAAGGCCCCTGGCGCCGCCTGAGACCGCGAGCGCCATGCGCTACCTGCTGATCGGTTGCGAGGTGTTGTTGCGTGAACTGGCGGATGCCATCGCGCGCTCACCGCACACCATCGATGTGGACTTTCTGTCCAAAGGACTGCACGACCTCGGTGGGGTGCGCATGCGTGAAGCGCTGCAGACCGCGGTCGATCACGCCGATCCGGCGCGTCATGATGCCGTGCTCATGGGCTATGCGCTGTGCGGCAACGGTCTGCATGGGCTGGAAGCGCGCCGCGTGACGCTGGTTGCGCCGCGGGCCCATGACTGTATCGCCCTGCTGATGGGCGATCGCCGGCGATATGACACCTACTTCCGCAACCACAACGGCGTGTACTTCCGCTCCACGGGGTGGCTGGAGCGTGGGCGGGACATAGAGCAACTCGCGCATGCCGCCGGTACTGATTTCACCCTCGCCGACCTGATCGCGAAGTACGGCGAAGACAACGGTAGCTATCTCTACCAGGAGTTCACGCGCTACCAAACGCACTACCGGCAACTTACCTTCATCGAGACCGGCTTGGAATCCGACGACCGCTTCGAGCAGGAGGCCCGCGCCGAGGCAGTCGAGAAGAACTGGATGTTTGAGAAAATTCCCGGCGACCTCACGTTGTTCCGCCGGCTGGTCGGCGGCGATTGGGATCCGACGGATTTCCTCGTCGTCGGGCCTGGCGAGCGGATCGTCGCCAGCTACGACGAGGGCGTCATCAAAGCCGAGCGGATCGCATGACGGGAGGAAGACAATCACTCCGCGAGAACGAACGCCGCGGGCAGATGATGGACTCTGAGATATTCTTCTTACACACTGTGCCTCGGCAGTTCATTCCCTGCTTGTCGCGCCAGCGCGTATAGTCGCCGCTATGGAGCACCGCCGGCTGCCCTACAACCCAGCGCGTGACGGCGCGCTCGAGGATTTCCTGTTCAATGCCGGCGTCGAGTTCCCGTGCGGCGGCACGTCACTGTGTGGTGGGTGCAAGATTCGCGTTGTGTCCGGCGCCGTGCCGGTGACCGCGGAGATGCAGGACACGTTCAGCGAGCCTGAGCTGCGGGCCGGCTGGCGTCTTGCCTGTCGCGCCGTGGCTCGGGGCCCCGTGGAACTGGAGGTCGCGCAATGGTCGCAGCAGATACTCACCGATGAAGCCGCCGTTCCCTTCGAGCCACGCCCCGGAATCGGCGCGGTCGTGGACGTAGGAACGACCACGCTGGTGGCGCAGCAGGTGGCGCTGGCGTCGGGCGAAGTTAGCAAGGTCGTCACAGCGCTGAACGAGCAAGGGCGTTACGGCGCCGATCTGATGACGCGGATCGAATACGAGCGGCGCCATCCCGGCGCGTTGAAGGAGATCATCCGCGCCCAAGTGCGCGGGATGGTCGCCGATATGGGCGCGCTCGAGGAGATCCTGCTCGTCGGCAACACTTGCATGCACCATCTGTTTTGCGGGCTCAGCGTCGAGCCGCTGGCGGCCGTGCCGTTTCGCTCGCCGCATCTCGGCGCGCACAGCCTGCCGCCCGCGGTGCTCGGCGCGCCAGCACTGTTTCTCCCATGCGCAGGTGGGTTTGTCGGCAGCGACCTGCTTGCCGGACTGGTCGCCACCCGCCTACTCGACTCCTCCGAGCCCGGAGCATTGCTCGATCTGGGCACCAACGGCGAGATTGCGGTGGGCAACTGCGACGGCATCGCATGCGTGTCCACGGCGGCCGGCCCGGCCTTCGAGGGTGGCCGGATCAATCAAGGAATGCGCGCGCAACATGGCGCGATCGACCGCGTCTCGGTGCGGGACGGGCGCCTGGCCTGCCACGTCATCGGTGGCGGCGCAGCGCGTGGTCTGTGCGGAAGCGGTCTCGTCGACGCCGTAGCTGCGGCGCTGGAACTGGGTTGGGTTGCGCCCGGTGGTCGTTTGACGAATACGCCGAAGGAGATCCGGTTGGCAGCCGAGGTGCGCGTGACGCAATCCGACATTCGCGAACTGCAGTTGGCCAAGGGGGCGGTCGCGGCCGGCCTCCATGTCTTATCGAAGGATCGGCCGATCGCGGGTAACCGAGTGTTTCTGGCCGGCGCGTTCGGCAATTACATCCGCGCAGAGAGTGCACGGCGCGTCGGCCTGCTGCCCACCTGGGCGACGGCCCCGGTGGCGGCTGGCAACACAGCGCTGCGCGGCGCGCGGATGCTGCTGCTGGCGCCCTCGAGCCGTGCCGCGATGCTGAGACAGTTTGCCGCGAAGGTTCGGCATGTCGAACTCGCGGTTGATCCGCGGTTTCAAGAGATGTTCGTCGCGTCGATGCAGTTCGCGTAGCGGCCGGTTGAGGATTTAGCCAGATGTCCTGCTCGCGATGACCTCGCAGCCGCTCGAATTCCGGTTCACATGGAATTGCGGTCTAGGAAGAGCCATAGTGCTCGCGGTTCCACCGGTGACCCTCGTCGAGCATAGCCAGGTAGTTGCGAGGCGGAATATAGTTGGTGACGGAGTTCCCCGTCCCGAGACAGTAGCCCGTGCCGCTTGCGGCACAGACCTCCAGGATTTCGCGAGTGCGGCGGCGCACGTCCACCTCGCTCCCCCTACCGAGCAGATCCATATCCACGCCGCCCAGGATCGCGATGCGATCCCCCCAGCGGCTGAACACCTGCTCGACGGGCATGATCTTGTCCTCGAAGGAGTGCTTGGCGTCGAAACCGATCCCGACGATGTCGTCCATAACCGTCGCGAGGTTGCCGCAGGAGTGGAGGAGCGCGAGCTTCCCGGCATGATGCACGATATCGACCAGCCGCTGGTGCTTGGGAAACACGTACTTGCGCAGCACCTGCGGAGAGACCAGCGTCCCAGTGGCAAAGCCGAGGTCGTCACCCAGGAAAATCATGCCGACGTTGTCGATGGTCGCAGCATGCGCGGCCGCCGCGGCGGTCAGATCGCCGACGCGCTCAAAGAGTGCAGCGACAAGATCCGGTTGGTCAGCCAGAGCGTACGAGAAGGACTCCAGACCCATAAGCCAGGAAGTATTCTCGAAGATGCCGCCCAGGACCACGCTGATCTTCATCCCGTCGGGAACGACTCCGTTCAGGTACTCGAGCGCGCGGTAGGATATATGCTCGGGATTCGGCCATGGGTAGGCCTCGAAGTCGGCCCAGCTCTGGATCGGCCCGCTGCCCTCGTCTTGCCAGACGCGCACGCCACCGGGGAAGTTTTCGACCGCAGAGGTGTCCGCGCCGGCAACGAAGTTGCTGCGGGGAAAATCCAACCCCGTCCACCCATAGACGTAGTCGTAGCGATTCTCGCAGCAGAAACGGAGGATGACGTCGAGGGCAGGCAGAGGGTTGCCGCTCATGAGGGAGAGCCAGCTCAGTTTTTCCCCGGTGAGCGCCTGGATCGCGCCGGGGTCGGCGAACAGTTCGATGAATGGGACCGGTCCCGGAGGGCCTTGCCGCATCAGCGCGCGACGGAGGTTGTCGAAGTTCGGGGTGTATCGCCTGCGAGAGTCATGGCCTTCGTGTGAGCGTGTCATGCCGATTGCGTCCTCCGAGGAATCATGTCCGGCGGGTTGCGGCGTACGATCCGTGTCTTTGTGCCTGCCATGTCCAATCCTACCTACGGGAGGCGATCTGACAGCTGACGGCGTAGCGCCACCAGGAACTCCGGGGTGGTCCCGCAGCAACCGCCGATAAAGCGGGCCCCCGCAGCGATCAACGCGGGCCCATGGCTGGCAAATCCTTCCGGGGTCATCCGGTAGACAACTTTCCCGTCCACCAACTCCGGAAGACCGGCGTTCGGCTTGATCCAGATGGGTCGGTCGGTTGCGGACGCAAGCGCCGCGCAAACGGGGATGTAGGCCTCGATACCGATGCCGCAGTTGGCGCCGATCACTTGCGCGCCGGCGCGGGTGAGCTCGACTGCCGCTTGCTCGGGTGTGACGCCCATCATGGTGCGGTCGTGATGCTTTCCCGAGTCGAAGACCATGCACGCCACGACCGGCAGACCGGTTGCTGCGGCGGCAGCCACCGCGATCCGTGCTTCGTCGAGATCGGTCATGGTCTCGACTACGAGACCGTCGGCACCCGCTGCGGCCAGCGCCTGGCACTGCTCCGCGAAGGCCGCTGCCAACTGTGCCTCATCGATCTCGCCGATGACCAGCATCTTGCCGCTGGGGCCGACAGACGCGAAAACCCGCGCGCGCTCACCCGCCGCGCGTCGCGAGATCTCGACTCCGGCGCGGTTAATCGCCTCGACACGCGATCTCTCCGGGTGTTGGTCCAGCGCGATGCGGTTGGCCCGGAAGGTGTTGGTGAGAATGATCCGACTGCCGGCGTCGACGTAGCTGCGCGCGACCGCTTCGACGCGCTCGGGATGCGATAGATTCCAGAGGTCACCGACCTCCCCAGCGGCCAATCCGTGCGCCTGCAGCGCGGTGCCCCAGGCGCCGTCGGTGAGCACGGGCGCGGTGCCGAACCACGATTCGAGGCGGTTGTTCATTGCGATCTGAGCGCCAATGCGACGGCGGTTCTCCTTAACGCGCCAGCGCTTCCTTCACATGCTCCACGAAGGGCAGGATCGCGGCGGTATCGAATCCTTTCAGCTCCTGCTCGCTGGGGCCGACGATGACACACAGGCCACGGTTGTGGGTCTTCGTTCGTAGGATGTGGTCGAGATAATCCGGGTTGCCGTTGAAGTGGATGTCCTTGTTCAATCCCATGTGGGGAATGACGGCCGTCTTGCCGCCAAAGCGCGCCCAGACTGCATCGAAGGGGGTTTCCGTCGCGCCGAAATTGATGCCGCGCAGGGCGTGAACCTGCTCGAGGTTGCCAAACTGATGCACGAAGTTGCCGCACGAGTGAATCATCACGCCGCCGAACTCCTCCGACAGTTCGTTCACGTAGGGCAGACAGAGCTCACGGTACAGATTAGGGCTAATCACGGCCAGGCCGTCGTCGCTGATGGAGATGCCGCGACCGTCGGGGAGCCACAGCGGTGGGAAATGACACGGGAGAAATTCGGGCGAGCGGGCACGCTGCGCCTTCACGTAGCGAATGATCAAGTCGGTGACCAAACGCATCAGGTGATGGACTTCCTTGGGGTGAGTGTACATCGCCTCCATAAAGGCGCTCGACTCCCATACCAAGTACGCCGTATCAAGCGGCCCCTGCATATCGGTGATAGCCACCGGGTAGCGGCCACGAGTTTGGGCGACGAAGTAATCGGTAAACGCGAGCATGTCTCCGAGTTGCCCGGCGTCGACCGCGGGCGGAAGAAGGTCGTAGACCTTTTCGGGTGGATCACTCTCGCGGATCACGGCATGAGCCCACGGCAGCGTGTGCTTGAAGAAGTCCACCTTGCAACCAAAGGCCGAAGCAAAGACCGTCACGCCGGCTTGCGGCTGCAGGTGCGGTACGAAGGCGTCGCCGAGATCAGCGCTCTCGCGCCAGGCGAGGAGGGCGAGTTGCGCGTTGAGCTGAACCTCCTTGTCTTGCAGGAGGCGTGGGATGGGCGCCAAGCCAGCCACCGCTGCCGTGAGCACAGGAGATGTCGGGATCAGCCACAGCGGACGCTCAACGTCTTCAAGTGACCAGAGGCCGTCCCACGCCCGAATTATGTCAGCGTATTTGCGCTCTTGTGTGACCGACGTGACCAGCGTGCTCATCCGTTCATCACCTCCTACGCGTCCAACCCGAATATCATATCCGACATGTCGTCTGCGTCAGACGTCGACGTCGGGTGCGATGCCTTCTCGACCTGCACTCTGCCGTTTCTGAAGACGATCGTGGTTGCCACCGTTCCCGTCTCCGTCCGTATACCATGGATCCGCATGGTGGTGGACGACGCGAACTTCGGAGAAAACAACAGAATTCCCGAGTTATGGGGATCTGTGGCTGTCCTGAAAATCCTCCTCAACCAGCGGCGGGAAGGGGTTCACGAGTGACTTGGTATGCGAGGCGCTGAAGTTGGGTAAGGCTGCCGCGCTTAAGTCGTTCGGCGCGGTAAGGGTCGAAGTAGTCAATGCCTTGTCTGTGGTTTCCTTCCGGTTTCGGCGTCGGGCCTCGCTGGAACTGGAGGTGCTCGCCCTCAGACATCAGTTGGCCGTTCTCCATCGGCAGCGGCCCGGCCGAGCGTGGCTTCGTCGAGGCGACCGCCTTCTGTGGGCCTGGCTCTACCGAATTTGGCCTCGCTGTCTGAAGGTGATGGTTCCGGTCAAGCCTGCAACCGTGCTCCAGTGGCGCCGCCAGGGCTTCCGAGGATACTGACGTTGGCGGTCAAGCTCGCACCGCGTTGGGCGACCGAAAGTGAATCGCGAGATTCGTGACTTGATCCGACAGATGAGCGTTGCCAACCCGCTGTGGAGTGCGCCACGGATTCCTGGCGAAACGCTAAAACTGGGCATCGAAGTCAGGCAGGCAATCGTCGGCAGACATATGGTCCGGCGGCATGGCCCGCCCTCGCCAACCTAGCGGGCCTTTCTGCGCAATCAAGTGGACGGCATCGCGGCCATCGATATGTTTGTGGTCGTCACCGCTGCGTTTCGTCTGCTGTAGGTGAGCGTCATCCTCAGCCACGCTGCTACCCGCTGCGCGACCGCTATACGTCGTACGGAGCACGCTTTCAGGAGCGGGCTCGGGACATGGGGATCACAGAGGTCGTTACGGCGCCACGATCGCCCCTGCAGAATGCCTACGTCGAGCGCGTCATCGGCTCGATTCGCCGCGAATATCTTGACCATGTGGTCGTGATTAACGAGCGGCATCTGCGCGGGGTCTTAAACTCGTACGTCGATTACTATCACCACTCTCGCACCCATCTGTCGCAGCCACAGGGCTGATTCGTGATTCTCGTGGCGGTCGCATTGGTGCTGGTCCGGCGCAGTTCTGCCCGGCGCCGCTACCTGTCCTGCTCCACTCCGGGAGCGTGCTCTCATTGGGGCACTCTGCGGGCGCTACGATCTCTTACCGGCCCTGTGCTTCGTCCGCCGCTGTCGCTGCTGCATCGGCGGCGTTCTTGTCGGCTTGCGCCTGTGCGAGCGCCTGATTGGCGCGCTCGACCTCTTCCTGCGACGCGCCCTCGGTTTCAAGCTGATCGCGCGCGGCCGTCGCCGAGTCGAGAGCTTCTTGTTCCTCATCCGCGGCATCGTGCGCATTCTGGGCGGCGTCGGCCGCCGCGTCCTGCGCACTCTCGTCCGCATCGCTCGCCCCGTTCTGTGCTGCGTCATCGGTCTGCGCCCGCGCCGTTGACTTGTTCCCCATTGCAAGCCCGATAGCGAACGCCAGCGCCGCGATCGCCACCAGCTCAAAGCGCAACGTTCGCGTTGTGCTCGTCTCCAATCTCATCGCTGCTCACCCCGTTTTCATTCTCTCACTCTTACGACGAGCATAAATCTGCGATTGCTATAGATCAATCGCCGCGCGCGGCGCAGCGGGCTCAGGGCTTGCTTGCGGGTTGCGATGCGTCGGAACTTTCTGCGGCGAGACGCCGTTGGACCATTGCCTTCGAAAGTTTAATGTACTTCTGGAACTCCCGCTCAAAATCCAGCTGTCGCCCCATCCTCTGGTATTGCTGCGCGAGCATGAGCTGCAAAGGCGCGTCGTCGGGATCGATAGCCGTCCCCTCCTGAAGCACTCGAACCGCTCCGTTGAAGTCGCGGGTCCTGTTCATCACACCGGCCAGCTTGATGCGATAGTCCAGATGGTAGGGATCGACTGCCACGCATTGTTCGAAGAAGGTCACGTCGTCGTGCCAGTAATGCTCGATTTGAATTGTCGTTACCATATATGCCGCGAGCACCAATGCCATCGCCGTCCCGACTGCGGCGCGCGCACGCGGACTTGCAGCCGCCAGCCGCACCGCCACGAGTGCTAGCGCCAAGCTCCATCCGAATGACGGCGTATAGAGATAGCGGTCCTGGACAAGCGCCCAAATCGCAGTAAGCTTCATCGCGGGCGCCAGCGACAGCAGACTCCACGCCGCGCAGAACAGATAGATGCGCCGGTCATAACTGCGCCGGGCCAGCACCAATGCGACCGCCGCGAGGATCGCGAATGCGCCCGCCGAAACGAATGCGATGGGCGACGCGCTCGTAATCCAATCCACGTCGTGCACCGGACCGGCGACCCCCGGAACTGCCAGCACGCCAAGATCAGCCAGCAGCACGACCGGCAAGGTCAGCAGGTAGTCGACGGGCCGAAAATGAGGAATCGGCCAGTGCCAGCCGTGTATTGCGACATGAGCTACAGATTCTGGCCGGGTGAACGCGAAATCCAATCCCAGCGCATTCACGCGCGCGCACAGGTATGCGATCGTCACGACCACAAATGGCGAGCAGGCGCGCAACGCCGAAGCTATGTGCCGTTTCGTCCAAACGGCCTCCGCCGGCCCTCCCGATTGCTCATCGCCGCCCTCGAATAGAAAAACATACAGGGAGACGATCACCGGAAAGAAAATCGCACTCTCGTGAGTCAGCTGCGCGCACGCATACAGCGCCAGCGCGGATAGCATTCCGCGCGACCACCCCGGTTTGCGGTTGATGAAGCAGAGCAGCGCGCCCAGCTCAAGCGCGGTCGAGAGCGGTTCGGAAATCGCGCTCAGCCACACCACCCCATCGACATGGGCCGGTATGACGCCAAAAATCGCCGCGGTCAGCAACCCAACGGCGACATTGCCGCTGAGCAATTGCGCGACGCGGAAGCATAGTACCACCGCGACTATGTGCAAGCCGATCTTCAACAGATGCCACGCCACGATATGTGTTCCGAACAACAGCGCATTCGCCGCGATGAATGTGTTCTCCACCGGCCGATAGTACTGGCTCTGAGGCACCAGCAGGACCGGATCGCGAAACCAAAACTTGTCGTGGATGAATGAGTTCCAGATGAATGACCAGCTATGAATCAGCTTGTTATTTACAAATATCTCCCAATCATCGAACACCCAGCCGTTGCGCAGGCTCGGCAGATAGACCGCGATTGTCACGAGCAGAATTCCCGCGAGGATCGCGCTTTCGCGCGGGCTCAGATTCCATCTTCGTAATACTGGAATCCGCGTCACCACGGTGCGCTCGGCCACGATGCCCCCGCTTGATCTTGCACCACTCAACTCCATTTCATTGAATTGTTCGCAAGTGCTTTAGCAGGGTGTTGATTAAAGGGTGAATTGGGAAAAGTCGTCTCCGATCGCGAAGCATAGGAGCGTCTTGAGATCATTGGAGATCAGTAAGTAGGTAACGAAATCCGCCAGTTTGTATTTTTCAACACCCTGCTAGACCCCTGCCGGGGAACTACCATCGTTTCCGCGCGGCGGCCAGCCGCACCGCCGCGCCGCTGAGAGATCAGTGCGCGGCGGGAGCCGCCGGAGTAACCTGCCCTGCTGGCGCGGCGCTCGGCGGTATCCGATGCGCCCCGGGTATTTTCATAAGCTGCGGCGTCATTGGCTCCGCACCCTTGGTGTAATCCGCGGGCACCACAAATGTCCCGGCCGGAATGTCTTTCACCTCGATTTTGGAAACCGTGGTATTGGTGGTGACCGGTTTGTACTTGGCCAGGTCCGCATTGATTCTGGCCGCCTGCGCTGGCGGAAATCCGCGCGGCGGTACGAAGGGAAGTTGCGCCCACGTGATGCTCGATGACACCGGGATTCCGTCGGGAATTTCGCCCTTCGGCGCAAGGGGCGTGCCCTTGAGCTTGGTCGCCAGCGCCTTTTGATACTCCACGAACTCCTTGGCGCCGGGCGCGTCGCTTGCCACGCATTTGGTCAAATTGAGGCGATGGCGACCGAGCACCGCGGAGCCCGTATAATCCTGACAGGCGTATCCGGCCACTTTATGAGTGCCGCCGGTCTTCTTTAATTCGGTGGTCGATCCTTCCCACACCATTTTCATCGCGAACAGTCCGGCGGGCGGAAACTTGGGCTGAACGAACTGCTTGGCCTTCGGATTGGTAACGTACATCGTTCCGGCGTCGAGATCGGTAATGGTCTCCTGATCGCCGCTGATCACTTTCTGCCTGTGACCCTGGACCATCACGGTCTCATCGGTCTTGCTCGCGCCGGTCTGGTTAACCACCTCTTGGAAAATTACTACACCTGCCGACGCGGTAGTTGCGGCAATCGCGAGGACCAGCGCAGTGGCCGCGGCTACTGTTGATTTCATACCCGTTGCTCTCCTTCCGATCGTTCGATTTTCGATTGTCATCTCCGCCCTAGCCCCGGGCGCTGAGGACGGCCGTCACGTTTGCTGACTCCCTCGGGGATTGACGCGCGGATCGCGCCCAGAACTTAGCCTGAGATTGCGAACGGCGGGCCATTGCTGGCCCGCCGTCCGGTTACAACGTTATTAGTTTCGAGTCGCCCTTAGTTCTTGCAAGTGACCGCGACGGTGTCCGCCTTGGTCGAGCCGTTCAACTCGCAAGCCGCGGACGATATCGTCAGCGATTCCGTGACCGTAGCGGCCGCACTGTCCTCGTCGCAAGCGCCAACATAGGTAGCGGTGCACGCCGTGCCTGTTCCCGTTCCCACACCCGTACAACACGCAAAGGGCTTGCCGGCCGCTGTGCATGTCGCTTCGGGGGCTACGTCTACGCAGGTGCACTGGCAGTCTATAGTCGCCGCATCCAAGACAGTCGGTGATGGACCATTAGAATCATTGTCCACTGGCGAGCCGCCGGACAGGCTGAGCGAGCAGGTCGTCTCCCACGCCTCGTTAGTCGTCACCGTCCCGACTTTCACAGCTTTGGCGAAGAATGCACTCTTCGTTCCCGCCGTCATCGTGGACGTGATGTCGCAGTCAGCTTCGGTCGGGTTCAACACCGTGACCAAACCGGTCGTGAGCGGGCCGGAGGCGGTGATCGTCGCGGAGGCTGCTGGTTGCGTGACCGCAGTCGTGACCTTGCCGGCAGCTGAGGATTGCTCGTACTGGGTGCAGAGAGCCTCGCCGGAGACGCCGCCTATGAAACCAGCGTCGGCCGGTACGTAATAACTGGTGACAATTACGTACGTGTTCTGATTAGCGGAGCCCCACTGCGCGCCGCTGGTCGAAAATCCCACACCCGGCAGTTGTGCGAGAGTGTCGCAGGTCGCTCCACCACTGTTAAAGAACGCAATGCCGTTGTTCCCGCCATCGAGAAATTCGGACGTGGTAACGCCGCCAGTATTCGCGTAGGCGACGCCATAGATGGAGGTGGCCGCGCACTCTCCCGGTACGTACTGGAAGCCGCAGTCGGTGTTGGACGATGCTAGCCCGGCTGATCCTGACGACGGCGTTATTACGTAGTTGTCATTTGCGTTGAAGCTCAAGCTTCCGCCCCCCTGGCATGCATCGAAATATGCAACCGATCCGACGATCGATTCGAGGCCGCCCGCGACTGTCTCACCGAACGGGGGTTTGGCGGCGGCGTTACTAGCTGAGATGAAGTCGGTTGTATTAGCACCATACGCGGAGCAGCTTATCGCCTGCGCTCCCACATACGGCGCTACACCAAATTGGTTCGCGACTCCGAATCCGACGGTCCCCTTCGTCTGGGCCTTCGCCGCCTGCGCCTGCAATAAGAGGCTCAGGACCGGAGTGCCATTTCCCGGGACTGCGGTGTGAACGGTGCCCGGGATGCTGGTTCCAACCGCATTCCCGATCGCGCTCTGCACCCAGAAATTGAATGGCTCGGCGCCCGGGTTTGTGGTGGTGTTGTTGAGCCAGTTGTATCCCGCGTCAAATGATAGAAAGTATGCCCCGTCGGGGCCGCCGGTTGTCAGCGTACCAGCGGTGAAGTGGTTCTTGCCGTCGAAGCACGCCACTCCGCTTCCGAATAGCGAACTGCCAGCGTAACAGCCCGCTGGCCCGAAAAAGAGGCCTATCGGGTTTGTCTGGAGATCGCCGCCGTCGTAGATCAGTTCGCCGGTTACGGCGCAACCGTTGGTGACCCCGCCGGCGGGGCCGAACTGGATCGTACCAACGCCGTATGCGTTCGTGACCGCTCCCGGCAGTGTCGCGGTGCCATCCGCGGTAACGGTGCTGGGGTCGCCTCCCGTCATCAGGATTGCATAGTTGTTAGTCGTCGTGGCCCCCACTTTAGCGCACAATGACGGATACACCACGCCGGTGGCGCCCGCCGGCGGGGCTGCCATCAATGCGAGGCCGCCCAACATTACAAGACCTAAAAGAATTCTTTTCATATCATCCTCCCGAGACATTCAGTTGAGTTTAAAACTTTTCAGTTAGTTTAGTAACCTTCGGAACCCCATTTCCCCATTCGCGAGCGTTGATACATAATGTCTTCTGCGGCGATTGTCAAACCTCCCTTATAACGGCGAGCGCGGACTCTACCGCGGAACCGCGCGGCGCCGAAATAGCCTTCCCCTACGCGTTGCCCCATGCTGCGCACGTCTGAATCTTAATCCGAATCGCGCCGCACGGCACACTCTAGTCAGATCGCAACCGATCGGGCCATCTTTAATCTCACTTTAATGCCTCAATTGCTGTGAAATGGGGAGCTATTGACGCTTAATTCGGATAATCCTGACCGTCGATCGCATGATTCGGGGAGCGACTGCCGGGGTTTGGTTCTCTTCAGAACCCGGCCGGAGATCTCCCGCTTGACAAATTTTCGGATGTGGCCTAGTTTCGTGCGGTTCTGTCACTGTCGCTTGGGGAGGAGTCTGTCGATGCGTTTGCACAAGTCGGTCGCGCGGCCAATTGCCGTTCTGAGTTTCTCGCTGATGTTTTTGCTGGCATCGGCCGCGGGAGTAATGGCAGCCTCAACGGCGCTCAAGGCATCGCCGAACAAAATCAATTTTGGAAAAGTGGTTTTCGGAGTCACCGGAGAAAGCTCCAAACCGAAGACGGTTAAAATCTCCAATCCGAAAAATGGCGCGTCAATCACCGACTTCAGTTCTAAGATCACTGGCGCCAACCCGTCGGACTTCAGCTACGCCACCACTTGCGGCGCAACTCTTGCGGCCAACAGCAACTGCGCCGCGACGCTGACCTTCACCCCCACCGCGCTCGGAACTCGGTCGGCCAGCCTGGTCTTCAGCGATTCCACCACTACCACCGCCGTATCGATCGCTTTGAGCGGGACCGGAGAGGCGGGAAAGATCACGATCAAGCCGACCTCGCTCTCGTTCGGCAAGGTTTCCGTGGATACCGTCTCGAGCGCCAAAACCGTAACCCTGACCAATCCTAATACCGTCGCATTGGGCATCACCTCGATCATCCAATCTGGCCCGTTCGCCATAACCGCCAATACCTGCGACAGCGCGGTGACCGCAGGTTTTAACTGCACGGTCTCAGTGACGTACAATCCGATCAGCGCAAGCAACCCTAAGGGAACCAAGCAGAGCGGAAGCCTTACGATCACCGACGACGCGCTCAAATCGCCGCAGGTCGTAAAGCTCAGCGGCGAGGCCTTCGGCACCCCGGTCGCCACTGCAACCGCGACGGCAACCGCAACCTCGACTGCGACTGCGACTTCGACCGCGACGGCAACCGCAACCTCGACCGCAACCTCGACTGCAACCTCGACTGCAACCTCGACCGCAACCTCGACTGCAACCGCGACGGCGACTCCGACGGTGACTGCGACGCCAACCGCTACGGCCACTGCGACCGCCACACGGACTGCAACCGCGACGGCGACTCCGACGGTGACTGCGACGCCAACCGCTACGGCCACTGCGACCGCCACACGGACTGCGACTTCGACTGCAACCTCGACGTTGACTGCGACGCCATCTGCAACCTCGACGTTGACTGCAACGCCAACCGCAACCTCGACGGTGACTGCAACGCCGACCGCAACCTCGACGCCGACCGCAACCTCGACGGCGACCGCAACGCAGACAGTGACTGCGTCTGCGACTGCGACTGTGACGGGGTCGCCGAGTGCCACTCCGACCGGCGTAACGCCGACGGCGACTGCGACTCAAACCGCAACCTCGACGGTGACGGCGACGCCAACCGCAACTTCAACCGTGACTGCGACTTCGACTTCGACTTCGACCGCAACTTCGACTGCAACCGCGACTGCGACTTCAACGGTGACGGCGACGCCAACCGCAACCTCAACGGTGACCGCAACCTCGACCGCGACTTCGACGGCGACTGCGACGCCAACCGCAACCTCAACGGTGACCGCAACCTCGACTGCGACTTCGACGGCGACTGCGACGCCAACCGCAACCTCAACGGTGACCGCAACCTCGACTGCGACTTCGACTGCGACCTCGACGGCGACTTCGACTGGGACCTCGACGGCGACTTCGACTGGGACCTCGACGGCGACTTCGACTGGGACCTCGACGGCGACTTCGACTGGGACCGCGGGACCAACGGCAACACCGACCACCGTCGTGGGAGCGGAGTCGGGCTGGGTCCTGGTGGCGGGCGGTGACAGTGGCGGCAAGCTGGGCGGGGCGATCAATCTGGCGACCTCGACGATCTCGACCGCCGGTGCCGAGGTTTTCGACCCACTTACCAACACCTTCCAGGCGGTGGGCTCGATGAGTCATGCGCGCGAGTCGGCCGCGGCAGTCGCGCTGCCCAACGGGCTGACCCTGGTCGTGGGCGGTGGTTTTTGCCGTGCAGCGACCTTCGGTGGGCAGTCCGGTTTCGAGTGCACCGCGCAGAATACCGCGGAGCTGTACAACGAGAGCACCAAGACGTTCACGGTTGCCGGCAGCGGCAGCGGCGGCACGATGACCTCGGCGCGCTCCGGACCGACCGCAACCCTGATCGAGGGCAGCGGCACCGCACTGGACGGCCAGGTGCTGATCGTGGGCGGCTCGAAGGGAAGCTCATTCCTGAGCATCGTGACGCCTCCACCGAGTTCGGGCGTACCGAGCGGACAGGTGGGGTTGAACACGGCGGAGTTGTACAACCCGGCCACCGACGCCTTCACGGCGCTAACCAACGTGGTCCCGGAGCCGTTCGCGTGCCCGGGAACTGCAAGTCCGATTACGTCTGCATCTGAAAGCGGAACAACTGTGACAATCACCAGCGCAGCTAACCCGACCGGCCTGACCGTTGGTCAAAAGGTTACAATCGAGCTCGTAAGCGTTGCGGGATACAACGGAAGCTACGCCGTAACCGCCATCCCGAGCAGCACCACGTTCCAATATACGGATACCGCCTCAGGGTTGGCCGGCGGGAGCGGTGGAACTGCGGCAGCCGACACGTTCCAGTGCGGCATGGTCGATCAGGGCGCCGCGGTGATCCCGAACTCCAGCGGCAAGATCCTGCTGGCGGGTGGCGACTTCATTGAGTTCCTGGGTCAGTCGTCGCCCCTGTCGTTCATCTTCGACCCGGCGACGGAGACCTTCACGCAGACCACCGGGTCGCTGAATACGCCGCGCGAGGATGCCGCGCTGGTAGCGCTGGATCCGTCGGTTGTAAAAGGACCGCTGGCAGGCGATCTGGTGTCGTTTGGCGGCCTTAACGCTAATAGCGGCACCTGCGTCATCTCCACGACCTCATCGGGAGTTGCGGTTGTGACCTCGCTCAACACCGCCGAGGTGTTCAACCCGAGCACTCAGACCTGGACCACGGTGGCCAGCACCATGGGAGCGAAGCGCCTGGGATACGCCAGCCTGCTCGCGACCGGCACTCTGGCGGGCGAGGTGATTCTGCCCGGCGGGGTGGACGTCGAGGCGGGCACATTCCCTTCGACCTGCGTGGCCGATACCTCAATCAAGCAGGGGGCGACGAGTGAGACCGACCTGTACAATCCGGACTCGGGAACCAACGGCACCTTCACTGCGACCGGCTCGCTCAATCAGCCGCGCGAAGGGCAGGGCCAGGCCATAATCGGACTGGGGACCGACGAGACCGACGTGCTGGCAATCGGCGGCGCGTGCACTACGCCAACGCCAAGCCTGCAGTCGGTGACCATCGGTACCGCACAGGCGGCGACCACCTGCGGCACCAGCAACGCCCAGACCGATTACTCGGAGATCTACAGCCAGGCGAGCGGGACTTGGACGGTGGGTCCGGGCGTCCCCAGCGGCTTCACCCCGACCAACGCGGCGGCCACCGTGGTGCTGCCATAGCCGGGCGCATCCAAACAGACTGACCTAACCGGCAACGCCGTTCCCCCGAGGGGGAACGGCGTTGCCGCATCCACTTCGGACGTGATGCGTGGCGGCTCGCCCATAGAAACTCAGACGCGCTAGACATCTGCTAGAGTTGGCCTGCGGCTTATATGGACCCAACCCCGAGCGAAAGGCGATTGCGGCTCGATCACCGAGAATCTGCCGAGTCGCGGCACGAATGGCTGGCTCAAGGTCCGCTGCGGCTACGCGCCACCCGCGCAGGTCATCTTGTACCGACCCCCTGACCAATCCGCGCAAGACGTAGTCGGGATGATGGCGCGTGTATTTGACGCGCCTTGCACATACAGCGGCGCGCCGTTCTGTACAACAGTTTCCCCGCAAACGGGCTGGGCGGCGCCTTGGTCGGGCGTTCGCGATGCCTGGCGGTCTGATCGCGCAAGCGTCGCCGGAAGCGGCCACGGGCGCGCTGGAAGATCAGCCGATGTGGAATCTCATGCGCGCCAAACGGCGCGGCACGCCCAACATCATCGGGCTCTTGATGCGCGCGGGTACCGTCGGCAGCACACGCAGATCAGGCACTTGGGTCCTCACGTCGATTTGTTGATCGAGCCCCGGCTTGAGCCAATCTCAATGCTCGACTGGAAGGCCTACGCCGAAGCGATCGAGGGCGGCTACCGCCATACGGCGGATTTGGTCGAAAAGCGCGAGTTGCCGTCGCTCAGGTTCTAGCTGTGCGGTGGACTTTGGCGCTCTGAGCGATGACCTGTCCGCCGCCGTATGATATAGTCGCGGCAACGGGTGAGTCCCAATGAAAACCACCAAACTAATTGTCGTCGCGGTGTTTGCAGTTATGGCGCTCGCAATCGCTGGCCGCTCCAGTGCCGGCGGAGGACATGGCGGTGGCCACGCAAGCTCTGGGCACGCCGCGGGCCACGGCGCCTATCATGCTGGCATCGGCTATTGGGCGGGCCCGAGACAGGGCAACCGCCGATTCTTTAGCTCCTACGGGTACTTCCCTTATTACCCCTACTACGGGAATGCCTACTACGGGAATGAGATCATCGAGAATCGCGACGAGGCCGACTGGAGCGAACAATGGACGTCGCTGTACGAGGATAATGATGGCCCTTACGCGAGATCGACCCGGGAAAACCCGCCCGGCGAGGCGCGCATGTGGGAGTTTCCGGAAAAGTAAGGGAAGGCTGGGTGCGTACTGGGTACGCGTCAAATGTCGGCCGGCTCGCAGATGGAACCATCGAAATCGCGCACAGAGAATTTTGCTCCATTTCTGCACTCAGCCGCGGACGCTGGCATTCTCCGGGTCCACTGCCGCGCGTGAAGCGCGCCCCGCGCGCGCTGATTCCATCACTTCTCCATAAAGTATGGAACCATGCCAGACTGTATGGCGGAGCAACGCGGCCGCGGTTCGTTCATGAGCGGATCTCCTCTGGTCCGGGATGTCCCGCTGCCAGGGCGAGAAGACCGGCCGTGCCGAGTCCACAAATCATCCGGAGGGGCACTCGCAGGCGATCGGGAGTGCGGCCCCCAACCTTTAAGCCCAGAACGCTTTCACACGACCAGCTTCTTTGACCGCACGGTCATATCCCGCCTTCAGTGCCGGAGCAATTTCAGCAGGCGAAACCAGGTTCACCTGACCTGGATTGGCAGCGATCAGAAGTGTCCTGGTTCCCGCTGCTTCAAGATCCCTAAGCTCTTGTGCAAGAGCGATCGGAATATTCGAAAAGCGCGGACCGCTGCCACTCGTTCCATCGGTGAGCGAGACCACCAAGGCTCGTTTCGCGCCAGCCACCAGATCGGAACGGGTGCTGGTTGGACTCATTCCACCGTCCATGCAAATCCGGTCGTCGATCCACGTTGGTCCAAGAATGCCAGGCAGAGAAATGCTTGCCGAGGCTGCGTGGGAGATCGGGATCTTGTTCGCCTCTGAAGAAATCAAACTCTTTCGTCAGCCGCTCGAGATGGCCGCCTGCGGTTGCGCTGCCAACGACAGCTCCGGCCGAAGTGCCAACGATAATGTCGGGCATTTCGTACGGTACACCCTTGGCGCTGAGGCCATATGCGAAACGGAGCATCCAGGCAGCGAAATACTCTCCACCACCAAGCACCAATGCTCTGTCTTTGCCTTTTCCGAATGATGGATTCGCCGGAATCGGAACAGCAAGATCATCATGAAAGACGACTTTTGGCTCGGCATCATGAGAGCTTGCCGAGGTTTGAGCGGATGCGAGTCGCGCTGAAAGAAGCAGAGCGGCAGCCGTGCCCAGCACGAATTCGCGCCTTCCGATCGCGAGGAACTCATCGCCACACACGTTGGTGTTTTTCATTGTGCTCCCCTAACCAAAAGCAAGGGCCAGACTGAACATCAGTTGTCGACCCGACGGGGTAGCATGCGCGTCGAACTCTTCATAGTAACGCACCGAGAAGAGCCCGTACTTCGTCAGTAAGTAGATTGCCGGGCCCGCCGAATAAATCTGGGAGCGCGTATCCTCCAGCGTATTGATAGCCGAGCCGGTGATTTTGGTTGTGGGAGTTAGATCTATCTGATTGTTGGTCACCTGCCACTGGGCATAGCCTGCCGCGCCCAAGGTAATCTGCTTGAAAATGTCATTGTTCAAGTTGAGAGACTTTCCCGCACCCCACTCGAACGGGACGACGTCGCCGAGCGTATAGTCTCTACCCATTTGCGAACCGTACAAACGGCATTCTTCTTGCTCACCTCTAATCGCATGGTCAGAGAATTTTCAATGCCAACGCGGGTTGACCGAACCAGTTAAGCGCAAAAAGGATGAACCAATGAAAATCACCGGCCTCGACGTATCGGCGCTCGTGGCGGAAGCGCGAAGGTCAGTCTCATAAGCCGCATTCGGACCTTCTTGCAGTTACTATGCCCGCGTAGTACCAATCAACCGAATCGGAAAGGAGCATAGCCCATGAGCGCAACGAACAATCACATTCAACCCGGCTATCTGACGATCACGCCGTATCTTTACGCGAGGCTCGACCTTGCAGATTTCCTCAAGAATGCTTTCGGCGCAGAGGTGACGCATACTCCGACGCCCGATGCCGAGGGGAAATTCCACGCCGAGGCCAAAATCGGCGACGCGCATGTGCTGTTTGGAAACGGCTATTTTTCCGACCCGTCGATGGCAGCCGCGATCTATATCTACGTTCCCGATGCCGATGCTACCTACAAACGCGCGGTGAGCCTTGGCGCCAAGGCGATCAGGGAGCCAGCCGATATGACTTGGGGCGACCGCGTCGGAGGCGTTAAGGATACCTCCGGCGACACGTGGTGGATTGCGACCAATAAGAAGTGAGCGGATCGTTCGATGGCACATCCTCGCATGTATGACGATTCGAATCCCGCGATAAAAAGGTTGCGCGAGATCTGTCTCGCGTTACCCGAGGTCTTCGAGAAGGAAGCGTGGGGCGAGTGTACGTTTCGCGTCACCGGCGGAAGCATGTTCGCAATGACCGACAACGATCACCATAGCAGCGGGCACGTAGCGGTGTGGGTCAAGGCGCCTGCGATGGTTCAGGAAATTCTGGTAGGCTCGGATCCGAGCCGGTTTTTCGTGCCGCCATACATGGGCAAAAAAGGATGGGTAGGCGTACGGATCGACTACAAAGTCGAATGGGACGAACTGGCGGTGATCCTGAAGGACGGATACCTGATGTCGGTGCCGAACAAAGTTCGGGCTGGAACTCCAGCCAGACTCGGCGCTGCTGTGGCTGCGGCCGGCGCCACTCGAAAACGAACCTCCAGGCCGGAGCGACGAAGGAAGGCGCCCGGCCGCGTCCGCTATGAAACCTGAATGCGCGAGGCCGGGGCGGCCGCGAACGGGGCCGCTCGTTTGAAAACGTGGCGCTCGGCGCAGTTCCCAACGCGCTTGCCGCCGCGCCTGATTTTCCGATGCGGCGCATCTGTCACCCGATTTCGCCCGGGATGCTGAGAATGCGGTTGATGAACCGTACCATCCACGGATGCACGAACAGAAAGCGGCGCGGCCATAGCGGGGAGTGCCATTGCGTCGGCGGCAGTGTGCCGTCGAGAATCTCGGTGACGACGGCGGCCGCGTGCGAAGCGAGCGTGTCGAGAATACGATCCCCCAGCTCGGGCGAGGCCGCGCCCGGTGCGCCGGAGTAGGTCTCGGCGCGAAAGAAGCGCAGGTCGCCGCGAATTGCCTTGATCATCGCGAGAATTCCCGGAGCGTCGCCGCGCCCCATGCTGGGTAACGAATCGCCGCGCTGGGTGAGCCAGCTCTTAACCGTCTGCTGCGGCAGTTTCGCGTAGTCGCGTTCGACCCACTCGGGATGAAGCGCGAGCAGTTGCGCAGTCTCCACCAGGCCGGCGTGCGTATCGCCGACCAGATCGTCGCGATTGACATCCGGCAAGCCGCCGAGCACGTCGTCCAGTTCCGAGCCGCCGCCGGTCAGCCGGGTCAGCATGACGGAAAAGACCGATACCATGCGGATGCCGCGCTCGCGGCTGACGCGCTCACAGGCGGTCTCGATGGCGAGGAAGTGGCGCGGGCTGCCGTGAAAGTTCGACACCAGCACGTCGCGAAAGCCCTGCGCCGCGAGCGAGCGGCCGAGATCTTCGAGCACGGCGATGGTTGTGGACGGGCGAAAGAACAGCGAGCCGGGATGAGGGACGACGTCGGTGGCGGTGTAAATGAAGGGCAGTTTGAGGAACGTGCGCTCGCGATGACGTTCAGGCAGCATCGGCAGCATCCGCTCCGCCAGACCCTCGCCTTCGAGTGCATCGGCGCCCAGCGGCAGATGAGGGCCGTGCACCTCGATCGGCGAACACGTGACCAGCACGACGCATCGGGCGCGATCCAGTTCGTCGAAACGCCGTTTCGTCAACGTCTCCCAACGCAGCAGCTTGATGTGGCCGTTCGCCTCCGCCATATGTCTCTCTCCAATCGAGCAGGATCGGGATCTATGTCCACTTGTACGTCGTCAGAACCTTTTGGACAAGTTGGCGATGGATTCAAGAGAGGGGCTGTTTCATCCGAGGCGGAATTTCCGATGTGGGAGTGGGTCTCGCAGATTCGCTGAAACGCGAGCAGCTTTAACCCACAACGACGCTCGCTCACTCTGTCGGGCTCCCATCGCTATGCGCGACACGGTAGTACAGCCAATCGATCCCGGCGATCGATCGAATCGTCACCGACTTTCACCACGGGCTGCTAAGGCAAGATGGCGTGGAACTAACCCGAAAAGCGGACTCGGCGTCGTGCGCCCAGAAGCGGCCTCACACCAGGCACCCGCGGGACATTTTGAGCTGTGAAGGATTGTGAATCCCCTGCCGCGTTTGGCTATCAAGCAAGCGCGACAGAGGATGAAGGCTTCCCGCTTTACCCGCTCTACTGGAGACCAGGAATTTGGAGGAACGTGGTACCAGAAAACGGGTCGGAAAAGCCGGTGGCGGAATTAACATTCCACCCATCGCTGCTGAACTGGAATTGACCACCAAGTAGACCGTTAATATAGGGAACAATGGAAATCTGCAGGTCCACGCCGTTATGCTTGTTGCAGACCGGGGAGGTGGTCGCGATCGCCATCTACCCCGTACCGTCGGAATTGATGGTGTAGCAGCCACCGGTAATGGGCGTGTCGTACTGCCCGTCCTGGTTGCAATGGATGATCCCTCCGGTCACGCCGCCTGCCCCGTTGAGCGTAACCGAGCCACTCCCTGCAAGGGGGGTTTTAGCGGTGACATTATCGCCAAGGAAGCTAAAGGTGTAATTGCCGGTGAGTATCGCCTTCGACCCCGCGGCATTTCCGCCATTTGTACAGGTCAATGGTGGTGGGTTAGCTTGGGCGACTCCGACTTGGCCTGCCACGACCACCGCCGTAGCCGCGAGCGCCATCAACATGACTCTAAACTTGAGCATGGATTCCTCCCTAAAATTCCCGCAGGTTAGATTGAGACCCCAGGCTCTCTCCTGAAAGGAGCGAATTACTAAAACTTGTCCACGATAAGTCAAGCGGGGATTTCCGTTTTGCCTCTCCGATTCTAACTCACGTCATCCGGAATTTCCTTTTCAGTCCCTTTTCCTACCTATCTCGTCATAATCTCGTCATCGAAATCTGCTCCGGTCTGCACTCGCCTTATCCCGGCGGCGAGGAAGACCTAGAGACGGCCTGAACTCCTGGAACTCGTCATCAACGCCGCTAGCCGTCTGCGTGACCCATTGAGTCTCGGTTCGCGCGAAGCAAGTTTTGAGGAGCTACTCGTTTTCGCGGCGCATCTTGCCCGGAGTCAAAAAACGGTCCACCTTGGAAAGGCTGCTCATCGAGAGTTACCACGGCTGCCAGCATCCGCCCTATGGCGATAAGCGCAAATCGAAAAACGGATGTGGCGATCGTCGGCGCCGGCATCCTCGGCCTCGCCCATGCTTACTTCGCCGCAAAACGGGGGCGATCGGTCGTAGTGTTCGAGCGCAATCCGAGAGCGCGAGGAGCGTCGGTGCGCAACTTCGGCATGATCTGGCCGATCGGACAAAGAGCCGGCGCAGTTCATCAGATGGCGATGCGCAGCCGCCAACTGTGGCAGGAGATCCTCGACGCATCGGGATTGCAGTATCGCCCGAACGGGTCGCTTCACGTCGTTTACCATCAGGACGAGGCCGAGGTGGCACGCGAGTTCGCGCAACGCGCGCCTGGCTTCGGTTACACCTGCACATGGCTTTCGCCCGCCGAGGTGCTAAGCAAGAGCCAGTCGGTCAATCCCACAGGACTTCTCGGCGGCATCTGGAGTCCTACCGAACTCACCGTCGATCCGCGGGATATTCTTGCCCGGCTGCCGGTGTTTCTCACTGAGAAATTTGGCGTTCAGTTCCGCTTCGGTACCGCCGTGCGATCGATTCAATTGCCGCGCATCGAAGCCGGGCCGGACATCTGGCAGGCCGCGCAGGCAATTGTTTGCGGCGGCGACGATTTCGAAGCACTCTATCCGGAATTGTTCGCTGGGAGCGCGATCGATCGATGCAAGCTTCAGATGATGCGCACCGCGCCGCAGAAGAATGGCTGGGAACTTGGCCCGGCCCTCGCCGCGGGGCTCACGCTGCGCTTCTATCCCGCGTTCGAAATCTGCACGGCGACGTTGCCGAAATATAAGGAGCGGGTCGCGCGCGAACTGGCTGACTATGATCGTTGGGCGATTCATACGCTGGTTTCGCAGACCGCGGACGGCGCGCTGACGCTGGGTGATTCCCACGAGTATGGTCTCGCCGTCGATGTCTTCAACAAAACCGAGATCGACGAACTAGTGCTGCAAAACGTGCGCACGTTTCTGATTGCGCCGGATCTATCGATCGCGCAGCGATGGTACGGCGTGTACGCGAAGCACACGGACAAATCCTGGGTCGCGATCGACGCCGCGCCGGGAGTTCGCATCGTCACCGCGGTCTGCGGCTCCGGGATGACGCTATCGTTTGGCTTGGCCGAACAGATGATTCACGAGATGAACATATAATGACGCCACCGAACCGAAGCGCCGCTGCAAGGATGAGATCGTATTCGGGACCGGTGAAGGCCGTCATTCTCGATTGGGCCGGAACGACGGTCGATCACGGCAGCCTCGCGCCGGTGCGCGTTTTGCAGCAAGTGTTCGCCAGCCGCGGCGTTCCGATCTCGGAGGAAGAAGCGCGGCGCGACGTGGGCGTCCTCAAAAAGGACCACATCAGAAAGATACTGCGGGGGCCAAACGTCTCGGCCCAATGGCGTGACGCCGCCGGGCACGAGCCAACCGAGGCGGACGTCGAGAGTCTGTTCGCGAACTTCGTGCCGCTTCAACTCGAATGCCTGGTCAGATATTCCGCGGTGATCGATGGAGTCGCGGAAACCATTGCGCAGCTGCGCAAACGCGGAATCAAGATCGGAAGCACTACCGGATACACGCGCGCGATGCTCGACGTGATCCTGCGTCCCGCCGCCGAGCAGGGCTACCAGCCCGACTGCGCGATCACTCCAGATGAGGCAGGTGGCGGGCGCCCGCATCCCTGGATGATCTTCGCCAACGCCATCCGCCTCCAGGTCGAGCCGCTCGAGGCCATCGTAAAAATCGGCGACACCATCGTCGATATCGAGGAAGGATTGCGGGCGGGTGTGTGGACGATTGGCGTCGCCCGCACCGGCAACATGATCGGCCTGTCCGCCGAAGATTTCGCCGCGCTGGAACCGGCAGAGCGGGCGATGCGGCTCGAGAATGCCCGGATTGGGCTATCCGCCGCCGGCGCACATGAAGTAATCGACGCGGTCGCCGATTGCGAGGTTGCCCTCGATGCGATCGAAGCGCGCATCCGCCGCGGCGAGCGCCCGTAGCAAGACCGTCTCAGGTTGAACGATCGTCAGGCTTTCGAGCGATTGCGGCCATCCGCGCCTTGGCTGCGCTGCTTTCAGAACTCAAGAGGGACGCCGTCGACCAAGCGTCCAGGCTCGATTCCCAGGAAACGGGTCACAGTGGGATGAACATCGATTATGCGCGCGCCCTTGATCTCACGGCCCCGCGGGAGTCCGCTTCCCCAACCATAGAGAATCCCATGGATACCCGGCGTGTCGGGAGGATAGCCGTGAGCCGATACCAATCCGACACCCATAAAGGGACTCGGATAGATGTCGCGGCCAAATGTAGCTAGTGGTTTCAGATACCAGGGCGCGAGAACCGGGTCCACCATGTAGTAACCCGGATGCGCCGAAAGAATCAGATCTCCTACCCGGTCGCTCTGCCCGAGCTGCGCGAATTCCGGCTGATTATCGCGGCGAAGTACGTCGAACTCGTGATGCGTGGCTAGCACCTGGTAAGCGCGATCGACCTGCGACTTGTCGTCAAAGTAGACGAAACTCGTAGTCCCGGTGGTTACGTCGCGCCCGCGAATACCATGCCGGCTCAGGATTCGGCGAACATTGATGAGGTGCGTGACTGGGAGATGGCCATGGTCCGACATGATGAACAACGTGACCTGGTCGCTGTAAGAGAGTCGATCGATCGCCTCCAGCAGCCTACCCACTTCGCTGTCGGCCCGGATGATCGCCTCACGCGCGCGCTGCGAATGGATCCCGTCGCTATGAACTACCTCGTCGGGTTGAGCGAAGTATCCGAGGATCAGGCGCGGCCGCCGATCTCCGGCCATTTCCAGATAGTGGATGATCTCACCCGTCCGTTGCGGTTCACTGGCGTACTCCGAGAGTTGCCACGGCACTTTCCGCTCAGGCGACACATAGGTGGCTAGGGCTCCACGAGTCCTCGAGTATCGCCCAAACCATCCTAGTGCGGCCGTCCGGAGCCCTTGGCGCTCGGCGACCTGATGCAGGAGTTCGCCTCCGGCGAGCTAGTCCGCATCGACGTCATGATTGAACAGACCAAGCCAAGGATCGATGAACTGGGCGCTGACCACACCATGATTTTCGGGCCAGCAGCCCGTGGAAGCTGAAACCCAGTTCGGCTCGGAGATCGAAGGAAAGACTGGCACCAAGTGATGGGTCCATACGCCTTCGGTCCGAATCCTGGCAAAATTGGGAGTGGCGACTGAATCGAGCATCGTTTCTGAAAGTCCGTCAATCATGAGGACGATGACGATTCGGCTGGATTGCGCCTCGCGACCGGTGTTGAAGGAAGCTGCCTTAGAATGAGATGTTTCGTCCATCGTGACTATCCTAGGAAGCCGCCAGGTACTTTTCGAAAAAGGCGAACACTTTTCCCCACCCATCCTGCGCCTGCTCGGGCCGGTAGTTCGGACGATACCAGGCAAAAAACGCGTGTCCCGCTCCGTCGTAGCGCTGAAACTCATAGGTCTTGCCGAAGCGCTTGAGTGCAGCTTCGGTGCGGTTTACGTCATCGGGGGAAGGGTTAGTATCTTCGTTACCGAACAACCCCAAAAGCGGGCAGTGTATCCTTTCCGTCAACTCGATGGGCGCAAACGGCTGCGTGCTCGGTAGCTTCGACGGGTCGCCAACAACTACGCCGCCACCCCAGCAATCGACAACCGCATCGAGATTGGCGACTCGGCATGCCGCCAGGTACGCTTGTCGTCCGCCGGAGCAAAATCCGATCACCCCAACCTTGCGATTGCTGTGTGGTTGGGCGCGCAGAAACGATCCGGCTCCCGTCACATCTCCAATCACCTGGTCATCCGGCATCCCACCGGCTGCGCGTGCGCGAGCAACCACTTGTCCTGAAGCGCCATCACCCAGCCGGAAATAAAGACTCGGTGCAATCGCGGCATAGCCGTGATGCGCGAATTTACGAGTGACCTCCGCGGTCCACTCGTCCCAGCCGGGAAAGTGATGAATCACGACGATGCCGGGATATCGGCCGGTCGCCAGAGGATGCGCGTAATAAGCCTCCCCGCTATCGCCGTTGAAGCCTTGGAACTTCACCGTTTCTGCCCGAATGCCTCGAAACGCCATGGGAGCCTCCGTTGTCTTTGCCCTGTGGCAGCCCGACGCCGAATATCGCACTTTGCCCAGGCGGGATCGTCGCCGGCATCGCAGGTGCAGTCATCGCGATTTCAGCGTTTGTGTTTGCCTGGGGAATTCCCCGCCCGCGGTTGGCGACTGCGCGTGTGCGTTTGAACGTGCGCCGTCTCAGTCGCCTGGCGCAACTCGTCGAATGATGAGTGAATTGCCGTAACCAGATCGCGAAGGTCAGGCAGCACATCCCAGTCCCCATTGAATCCCCAATGCAACCGGCCATCGTAGCTGAGCAGTGCGATGTTGAGCGCTTGATCGTAAAACAGGGGCCCCAGTGGATATGCGGCCAACATCCGCGAGCCGATCATATAAAGCGGAATCTGCGGCCCGGGCACGTTGGTGACGGTCAAATTGAACGAGCGCGCACGCGCCGCCAGACGCATCGCGAGCGACAACAGTGTGGGCACCGTCCACTCGCTGACCCGCGCGAGCACCTCTGCTCCCATCGCCAGGCGCGACTGTTTGAGATCGGCGGTGACTGCGCAGACCGCCTGCAGCCGCCGGAGCGGATCGGTTTCCGCGATCGGAAGGCGTGCCGCCCATGACGCGATTCGATTTCCCAGCGTGCCATGCTCCGACGACGAGCGCATGCTGACCGGAACCATCGCGCGGAAATCGAGTTCCGCAATTTTTTCCGCGGAAAATCCCCGGCCCCTCAGAAACGATCCAACCGCACCCGCCACCGTGGCGAGCACGACATCGTTAACTGTCCCGCCTAGAGCGTTCTTCACGCGCTTGACTTCCGCCAGCTCCATCGCTGTCCATTCGAATCGCCGATGCGGCCCGATTGGCTGATTGAACGGCGACTCCGAAGCTGGAAACAGTCCCGCGCCGAGCGTTTCGGTCACCGCGGAAATCTGCTCGCCCATGCTTTCCACTGTCTCGGCAGGATTTTGGATCGCGCCGAGGACGGCCTTGCCGAATTCCAGCGGCGTCGCCAGTCGCCGCCAGGCTTCCTCCATCACCAGCTCGCCGCGCGAGGGCGCGGATTGCGCCTTCCACGGCTGCACGTCGGGAATCGTCGCGTCCGGCGACGCACTCAGCAGCACGGTTGCTAGATCGACGGCGCCTACTCCGTCGATCATGCAATGATGGGACTTGCTGATCATCGCGATGCGATCGCCGTCGAGTCCCTCGACTATCCACAATTCCCACAGTGGCTTGCCGCGATCGAGTTGCTGCGAGACGATTCTTCCGGTCAATCGCTTGAGCTGCTCGTCGCCGCCGGGACGCGGCAGCGCAGTGTGCCGCACGTGATATTCAAGGTTGAAGCGATCGTCGTCTACCCACACCGGATGATTCTCGAGCGGTATCCGCATGATCCGCTGTCGATAGCGCGGTATGAGATCCAAGCGCGACGCAACGTATTTCCGAATCTTTTCGATATCGATTCCGCCGTCGGGGGTCCGAAGCGGACCGGCGTCGAAAATCGTCACGCCCGCAACGTGCATGTGCGTTTCAGGATATTCAAGGTCGAGGAACGTCCGGTCCAGCGGGCTTAGCCGTTCGTAGTTGGCCATCGCGCCACCTCCTCGCGTCGGCCGCGTGATAATGCGGTTCTAGCAGGAAGCCTGCCCGAATGACCATCCCGCGCGTTCCGATCACCGGATTGAGCGAATGGGAGGAAGCTTCCGCTCGCCGGATTTTTTGGTAGTGTTCCAAACCAGGACATTACTTACATTCCGCACCCCGGTCCGGGATCATTGGACTGCAACCCGGTCGGGGAACGAATGCACCGGGAAATGCCCTGTACGAGTGGGAGCAGCATGGGTCACTACCGCAGGCGGATTTTCTCAGTTCGTTGGTCCGGCGTTGACCGCCTGTGACGCTGCCCGAAAATACCGAAGGTGTTTCGCTTTCGCCGGCTGCGGCCATCTCGCGTTGGCGGAGCGAACCGTTCCGGTTGTTCTTTCCGCTCGGCATCCTCTTCGCGTGGATCGGTGTAGGTCACTGGCTGCTGTACACCACCGGAGCCACTACTACCTATTCGTGCCGCTTTCACGGCTTGGTGCAGATGCAGGCGTTCATGATGGCGTTTGCCGCGGGTTTTCTACTAACGGCGCTGCCGCGCCGGACGCAAACCCCGCCAGTTGGGCGATTGGAGATGGCGGCGTTGGCGGCCGCGCTGGTTGTCACTACTGGCGCCGCTATTATCGAGTCGTGGGTTTTGGCCGAAATCGCGTACGCAACGCTGTTTGTGCTGCTCATCCAGTTTGCGCTGCGTCGATTCTTGGCGAACACTGCGGGCCGCCGCCCCCCGGCCGCCTTCGTGCTTTTGCCTATCGCCGCCGCACAGGGTCTAGCGGGCGCCGCCCTGATCGCCGCGGCCGACGCGAACGCCGTGCTTCCATCAAGCGGCCATCTTGGTGCGCTGCTGGTCGAGCAGGGAGTATTTCTCTGCCTTGCGGTTGGCATCGGCAGTCTGGTTCTGCCGCTCATCGGCGGCGCATCTCCACCTCCAGACCTGGGCTCCGCGCCTCGCGAAACCTGGAAGGCGCTGGCATATGCGGCAGCCGGGGTTGCGATCTTTGCAAGCTTGCTGCTTGAGCAGCTTGGCTTTGAACGAAGCGGCCCGCTGTTTCGCGCGATGGTAGTTGCGATCGGACTGGGGTTCGGAGGCGGTGCATTGCGCCTGCCCGGCAAGCCGGGTGCGCACCGCAAGATGGTGTGGCTCGCGGTGTGGCTAATGCCAGTGGGATTGATCGCCTCGGCAATCTGGCCCGACTATCGCGTGCCGGCCCTGCACATTCTCTATATTGGCGGCTTCAGCCTGATGGCTTTTGGAGTAGGCACCCATGTCGCGATGAGCCATCTGAATATGGAGCAACTCGCGCTTGGGCGTCCGCCCGCGGTGATCGCACTGGGCGCGGCATTCGTGATCGCACTGTGCGCGAGGCTGGCGGCCGATGCCAGCGATACCTACTTCATTCACGTCGGATGGGCGGCAGCCGTGTGGATTTTGGGCTCGGCGGTTTGGTTGGCCTTCTTCGGCCCGAAGCTCCTTCGTTCCTGATTCACCATCAGCGGAGACAACGAGTTTTCCAATGACGCCCTGGGATAGATTGGCGTGCTCCCTTGGTCTTATCCATTTAAGTATTCTATCGGTAGGTTAGCGGCGGCGAATCAACTCGAGGTGCCGATTATGCGTGCTGAAGGAACAGTGGAACAGGGTTTCGAGGCCGTGCGTGACGCATTCGCGCAGGGACAGGCCCAGGACGACGGTGGCGCGCAGCTATGCGTGTATCGGCGCGGCAGGAGAGTGGTCGACCTATGGACGGGAATGGATAAGCTCAATGCCCGTGCGTTTACCGCGGACACGATCACGGTATTGATGTCGTGCACCAAGGCGGTCACGGCGGTATGCGTGCACATGCTAGCCCAGCGCGGACTGATCGACTATGACGCGCCTGTTGCACGCTATTGGCCGGAATTCGCGACCAAGGATAAGGGGGCGATCACGGTTCGCGACATCCTTGCGCATCGAGCGGGCCTTATGAGCTTCGACGAGGAAACCGGAATATACGGCAGCAGTCTCTTCGACTGGAACCGCTGTACTGCGGCGCTCGCGAACATGGAGCCATGGTGGAAGCCGGGCTCGGCTTACTTCTATCATGCTTTGACCTTTGGCTATCTGGCCGGCGAGCTCGTCCGTCGTGTCTCCGGAAAAACTGTCGGCGAGTTTGTTGATGCGGAGATCGCCGGTCCGCTCAAGCTTGACCTGTGGATCGGGCTCCCGTCCGAGCAGGAGTATCGCGTCGCGCCACACATCGTTCCCGCGACGCAGATGACCGAGGAGCAGTGTCGCGCGCTGTTCTCCGGCCTGGGACTGGATATGAATTCACGCCCGGTGCGCGCGGTCTTCAACATGATCACAACCGGTGCTGAGGGCTTGAATCTCATCAACACGCGCGAAGCTCACGCCGCCGAGATGCCCTTCGGCAACGGCATCGCGAATGCGCGCTCGCTCGCAAAGATGTACGCCGCCTGCATCGGCGAGATCGATGGCGTCCGCCTGCTGACGCGCGAGACGATGGAGCGCGCACGCCAGTCGCAGGACGAGGGACTCAGCGCGCCTGCTTCGCTGATGCCGCTGGCCGGGCCGGGGCCGCAGAGATTTGGCCTGGGTTTCGAGCTGCCGCGCGCGATCGAGCCGATGCTGGGTGCGGGATCGTTCGGGCATGCAGGCGCGGGCGGCCGCATGGCGTTCGCGCATCCGGAATCCGGCGCCGCCGTGGCCTATGTATGCAACAGCATGCTGTGGGACGGCTTTAGCGGCCCCGACCAACGCTGGCTCGGCTGGACAGAGGCATTGCGCGCCGCGCTCGGCATCTGACACGGGCCGATCGAAGCCACCAATGAATTCGCGCAGCTCAAGTTTTGAGCAGGCGGTTCAATTCACCAAACATTCGCCGCTCTTGTCCGGCTGGCTAGCAGGTCCCGTGGATTCCGAACGAATGGCTCGCCCTACCAAAATTACGCGGGCCTGTAACTTTTAGCCGGTTGCGATGCAATAAACTGATCCGATCCAACAGGAGGCACCTATGGACACCAATCTCGACATTACCCCGGCACTCAAGACGAACAATCGTGCGAAAGTTGCAGTTGCGCTCGGCGCGACATTGGCGCTTTTGTTGGTAGGCCGAATCGCACTGGCCCACTCCACATCCCAACCGCTCATTCCTGTCCAGGCTTCGACCAGCCCTTCAAACGGCGACCTGAACCCTTATGGGCTAGCCGTGGTCCCGGCCAAATTTCCCAAAGGCGGGATCGTGACGTCGGGTCAACTGTTGGTCTCCAACTTTAACAATAGCAGCGCCGACGGAAACGTGCAGGGACAGGGCACGACGATAGTTATAATGGATCCAGGCACCGGGATTCAGGCCGGAGTGTTTTACCAAGGGAGTGCGCCGATTGGATTCACCAACGCTTTGGCCGTCGCCGAGGCAGGCTTTGTCTTTGCCGGTTCGGTCTTCACGACTACCCCCGACGCAAGCAATCCGACCGCAGGTCCGCTTCTGGTACTCGACAGCAAAGGTAACCTGGTTGGCTCGATAACCACCGGAACCAACGGTCCGTGGGGCCTCGTGCTCAACGATCAGGGGAAAACCGCGCAACTCTTCGTCTCCAATGTATTCGATGGAACGGTCACACGTTTGGAGGTATCTTTTACCAAGGGCAGCTTCAGCGTGGTTGGGTCGCCTACCACAATCGCGTCCGGATATGCTTTTGGCCTCGACGCCGCCGCAGTCGTGGTAGGCCCGGCCGGCCTTGCGTTCGACAGCAAGCACGATATTCTTTACGTTGCCGCTGAGGACGATAACGAAATTTTTGCAATTGCAAGCGCGAGCAAAACGGCCACCAGCAGCGGAAAGGGAACCTTAATCTTCTCGGATCCGCATCTGGAGGGACCACTGGGCTTGATAATCGCTCCCAACGGCGACCTGATCACCGCCAAAGCGGATCCGGATGCTCACCAGAATCCGAATAACCCAAGCGCGATCGTTGAATTTACTCCCGCCGGCAAATTTGTCCGGGAGTTTTCCATCGATCCCAATCTGGGATCCTCGTTCGCCATCCTGAATGTGCCCGTTAACGGTGTGAACCAATTCGCCTACGTTGACGACTTCTTCTCGACCTTGAACGTTTGGAGGTTGACCACGAAGTAACTTCACTTGGTTGGGAGGTGGTCTATGAACCGCGCGCTACCGCTCACAATCGCGATCGCCATGTTGATATCTGGCGCCGCGCCAGCCATGGCTGCCGAGCTGAAGCCGGCGACCGCCGTCGGGATCGAGCCCGGCGACGTCATCACCAACGCCAATGCCGCCAAGGTCGCCGACCTCGTCAGCCCCGGCAACTATGTGCTGGTGCGCCAGGGTATGGAGATGAAGATCGTCCCGACCAAAGACTATAATTGGCCGGCTCCCTTCTGGTCCTCGACCGAGCAATATTCCCCGCAGGTGCGGCTCGGCCCCAACGGCGAGTTGACTAACTACATTGCCGGCCTGCCGTTCCCGATACTTGATGCGAACGATCCAAGGATCGCGCAGAAGGTCATGTGGAACTTCCAGTTCGGTCCAGCTTATACCGACGATCTCGACTCAGAGGACGCGGAGATCCAGAACTTCGCGCCGGGCCATCCTGGCAATCCGTTCGCGGTCTATCCTATCGGGCATCTTGCCGTCTATCGCAATCTGGGTCGTGAGGAAGTAGCCCCGGCTCCCACTGACTACGACGGAGATACGGGAATCATGGAGCGCATGGCGCTCGGTCCGATCATAGTTCCGATCGAACCGCCCTTCTGGCAGAGCCCATGGACCTATATGGTGCGCTACAGATACTCGAGCCCCAAGCGGTCGGACCTCGTATGGTCGGATGTATCTTCGATGTCGCGATGGTACGGCGAGTTTCCGGGCATGGGACCCTCGAGTTATCTGCTGGCCAACGCGTTCTTTGGCAACCTGGACCTGGATTCGCTGTTCGGCTTCGCCGGCAGGTTCCAGGACTTTGATTTCAAGTTCCTGGGCGAGAAGGAGATGCTGGCGGTTGTGCACGCAAGGTCGCTTCCCGCCAAGTCATGCGCGACCGACGGCGGTCGCACGATATGTCCGGAGGACTGGGAGCTGCGCCATGTGTATGTAATCGAAGCCGACGCGCGCAGGCCGGGCCGATTTGCCGACATTCCCGCCATCGCCAAGCGGATTCTGTATATTGATTCGCAGGGATGGTTTATCACCGCGTCGGATCAATACGACCACGGCGGGAAGCTCTGGAAGACGCTCGCGATCTTCAATACGGTGCGCGACCGGGAATATCCGGACTCGAAAGCTGCCGTCTATTCCTTCGACCGGCTGTTTCAGACTGCGCTGGTCGATGAAGACGTGCAAAGCGGCTACTCGACGATTTTCTTTACTCCCAGTCCTGACCGGCCGCAGCACGACACGTGGTTCATCAACCAGGGAATAATCTCGGAGCGCTGGATTGTCCCGCATCGGTTCATGACGCACCGGGAATACTTCTATTGAGATTGCGCCGCGGACTAACGCGCAACTTGCTCACCGCCCGCGCCTGAAGTCCCGCAAGGTCGCCATGCGCGACGCGCTCGGCATCTGACACGGGCCGATCGAAACCACCAATGAATTCGCGCAGCTCAAGTTTTGAGCAGAGACAAGCAACTGCTAGAGATTCAGTTGCGCGGCTGTAACCGACATCCCAGAAACTACCTCAAACCTGAATTTTGATTGTCAAAAAAATCCAATTTCAATTTCTTCAGAACCGCATAATATGCCCACGCAACGGCGAAAAGTCTGAAGCGAGGCCCAATCATGCGCTTGGTAACGTTTGCAAACAAAAGCGGGTAGTTGCAAGGATGGAGTCCTATGACAAGCATGACGATCGCGGGCGCTGGAGAGTATGACTATGAGTAAGCTCGGACCCGCCTTCAGTGAACCTTGTTTTCAAGAGAGACTCGACAGACTCCGCACGAGTTATGCGAACCATGACGATTTGGTTCGAGAGCTGGAGAGATTTGTGCGCAAAGCGCCCGACGATCAGATCGTGCGCGTCAATCCGATCGAGTATTCGGCCGATCATGGGCGCGATGAGGCCCAAGTCATTGACCTGTTTCTGCATGCGCGCAAAGCGGGCTTGCTCACCATGGAGTGGCTTTATGTGTGCCGCGGCTGCGGGTCGATCGTCGAAAGCTTTCACGCGCTGAATGCGGCGGGTGAGCACGCTTTCTGCAAAACCTGCCTGGTCAACCGCGATGCGGATCTGAGTGATTTCGTCGAGATCGGGTTTACCGTCTCGAAAGCCGTGCGCACGTCGCGGTTCCATGATCCCGAGACGTTGAGCGCGAAGGAACGTTCTATCGACTACAACATATCTGCTAGTGCGCTGGCGAGGGATGGCACGAAAGCGCGCGATTTTTATTGGCGCCACAATGTGTTCATCACCTATGTCGAACCCGGCGAAACCCAGACGTTCCAGGTCAACCTGGAGCCTGGATTTTTCGCTTTAAGGTACGGTCCGGAGTTTATTGTAGATCCCTCATCGGACAATCGCGTTGAGCGGGTCGATATCACACATCGTGATGGCCGGCCGGCCGAGAGGACGCAAATCGTGGCGCCGGGATCGTTGACCTACAACCTGACGAACGGCAGCCCGAATCGCATCATCGCGACCGCGATCAGCCTCACCGCGGCTGAACTCACGGCGTTGAGCGGGACAACACCGGGCTTCAAGCTGGGAGGCTTTCTGTCGGGTTCGCGCCTTTTGTCGACGCAGACATTCCTGGATCTCTTCCCGTCGGAAACGGTGATGAGCGCCGGCGGCCTGGCGGTCAAGCGTGTGGCAGTGCTGTTTACCGACATCAAGGGATCGACGGCGCTCTATGATCGTATCGGGGACATGAAGGCGTTCAACCTGGTGCGCCAGCATTTCGGCGTGTTGCGCGATGTAATTGCGGCGAACCATGGCGCGCTGGTCAAGACGATTGGCGATGCGGTCATGGCGAGCTTTCACGAACCGCTGAACGCCGTTCGCACCGCGCTGGACATGCTTGCGCAGATCAGGCGCTTCAACGATAGCGCGGGCGAGGAACTGATCACGCTGAAAATTGGCGCGCATGTTGGGCAATGCCTGGCGGTGACGTTGAACGAGCGGCTCGATTATTTTGGGCAGACGGTCAACTTGGCGGCGCGCGTGCAAAGTCTGGCCGCGGAGAAGGAGATTTATCTGAGCGACGAGATGTATCGCCTGCCCGGCGCCGCGGACTTATTGGCGGTGATGCAGTGCGACGCGCAGACCGTCCACGTCAAAGGCATCGAGCACGAGATCGCCGTTCACGCATTGCGCGCCCGCCGCTAGGGCACGCCGCGACACTGGCCAAATGCGGGGTAGGATTCGATCCCGTTCTTTCACGTTTATTCAGAACCACATAATATGCCCACGCAACGGCGAAAAGTCTGAAGCGAGGCCCAATCATGCGCTTGGTAACGTTTGCAAACAAAAACGCAGAAGAAAGGCTTGGCGCCTTGTTCGATGGCGACTCGCGAGTAGCTGACCTGGCGGAGGCGCATCGGATGAGAACCGGGAAGATTGCGCCTCAGTTGTCCTCGATGCAGGCGGTAATCGAAGGTGGTCCGCCGGCACTCGAGAGTGCGCATGCCGCGCTCGAGCACGCGCGTTCAGGCGGCGATGCAGTGCTGCCATTTGGCGACGTTCGCCTGAAAGCGCCACTGCCGCGGCCGGTTCAGATGCGGGATTTTTTGTGCTTTGAGGAGCACTTGAAAAACAGCCTCGCCAGGGCGATCGATGTGGCCGCCGCAGGAGCGGCGGATCCGGCCAAGGCGCGCGCCCAACTGGAAGCCTCCGGCCGTTTCACGATTCCTCCCGTCTGGTACGAAATTCCCGTCTATTACAAATGCAATCGGATGTCGGTCGTTGGCCCGGACGAAGAGGTAATCTGGCCGCCCTACGCCCATGTGCTCGACTACGAATTGGAATTGGCCGCAGTGATCGGCAAGCGCGGCGTTGACATCTCACGCGAGCGCGCACGAGAGCACATCTTCGGCTACACGATTTTCAACGAAGTGAGCGCCCGCGACTACCAGATGCGGGAAATGACGGGTTCGCTCGGCCCGGCGAAAGGCAAGGATTTTGACACCGGTAACATCCTTGGTCCGTGCATCGTGACGGCCGATGAGATCGACCCTTACCGCCTGACGATGACCGCGCGCGTCAACGGCGAGCAACTGTCCCGCGGTTCGTCGTCCACCATGCACCATCGTTTCGAGGACTGCATCGCCCACGTCAGCCAGAGCGAAACGCTTTATCCCGGCGAGGTGCTATGTTCCGGCACGGTTGGCGGCGGCTGCGGGCTCGAGCATGGGCGCTTTTTGGCGCCCGGTGACACGGTCGAGCTGGAAATCGAAAAGATCGGCGTCCTTCGCAACCGAATTGTAAAACGCGGCTGATGAAAAAGATCGGGAGAAAAGTCGTGAGCAAATGGCAATTCACCAAAGGTCTGCATGACCTTGGACGTGGCGCGTATGCATACCTGCAGCCGTCAGGCACCTGGGGCTACAGCAACGCCGGGTTGATTACCGACGGAGATCGATCGCTGTTGGTCGATACGCTTTTCGACGAACGGCTGACCGCCGAGATGCTTGGCGTGATGCAGGACGCAACCGGCTTTGGCGCCGATCGCATTGGCGTGGTGGTGAACACACATTCGAACGGCGATCACACCTTTGGCAATCGGCTGGCGAAAAATGCGGTGATTATCGCGTCGGAAGCGGCGGCGCACGAGATGCGCGAAGAAGGTAATCCGCAGATGCTCGCCCAGCTGATGAAAAACACCGCTGCAATGGGAGAGGTCGGAGCTTTTTTCAAGAGAATCTTTGGCGCATTCGATTTCGCCGGGGTGACATTCAGGCTGCCTGACCGGACCTTTACCGGAGAGGAAACGCTCAAAGTCGGCGACAAGCAGATAAACCTCATCCAGGTCGGGCCGGCGCACACAGCGGGCGACGTGATCGCCTTTGTCCCTGCGAATCGGGTCGTCTACACCGGCGATATTCTGTTCGTAGATGGGACTCCGATCGCATGGGCGGGTCCCGTGAGCAACTGGATCAAAGCCTGCGACCGAATTATTGGGCTGGAAGTCGACGTGGTGGTCCCCGGCCATGGCCCGATCACCGACAAGGCCGGCGTCAAGCGGATGCAGGATTATCTGGTCTACGTCGACGATGAAGCACGCAAACGTCACGCCGCGGGAATGAATTCATGGGACGCTGCACAGAATATCGCTCTGGGCTCATTCGGCGCCTGGGAAGATACGGAGCGGCTGGCAGTAACGGTGGATACAATTTTTCGCGAGATAGATGGCGATCACTCACCGCGCAACATCATGGACCTGTTCGGCCGAATGGCGCAGTTGCAGCGCCGCTATGCGGGCGCGATCGGAAGCGCCGGCTAGTTCCAGAACCGCCCGCCCACGCCTTCGAAGTTTTGAGGAGGACATGGGCTGATCTCGAGCTCTCAGCAAATTGGCTCTGAGCCAAGTTGCGACCTAAGGACTTCGCCCACCAGAAACTGATCCGTGAGCAGCGCGCGGTGATGGATCGACGCGCTGAGATTGTCGACTAGTTGCGAGCTGATCGAGGGCTGGGCCAGGACCAGCTCAATGGCTGCCAATATCAGCCTTGGCGCTTTCCGGCAAACGCATCCCATGAGGCTTTCTTGCGGAGAGAGCTCGGGAAGTGCCGCTGAACGATAGACCTCGCAGGGATGCCATTGCAAGAGTCCGGTCTATGGATCATCATCCGCCTCGAAGTTCGCGGGTGATGCGCCCGCGTATCTCAAGAAAGTTCGCCGGCTTCGCGAAGAAGCGGGGACACCGCCCGTTACTACTGGTTACTGCTGGCGGAGAGTCATCTCACGCGGCGGCTTTTTGGCAGCACGCTGGGGAGGACCGCGACACCGCCGTCGCTGAGCATGGAGAAACGCGACATACACCGCCGGTTTTCCAGCGCCGGTTGGTCGGCCGGCATGCAAGCGCTAACTACAGCACTTTGGCGGACTATGCGATCTCCCGTCATCGTAACTCCGTTTCGCGAACTCGCGGCAAACTTCGTCGGTGCGATTCAAGGCCGGGTGAAACCTTCGCCCGTCGGGAACGACGGACTGCGCGCGGTCGAGGCCATCGAGGCTTGCTATCGTTCGTCGCGGACCGGTAGTCGAATCAAGCTGCTGCTCGATTCATTATTCGCAGCTGTTTCGCGAATCGATCAAAATTGTATGCGAGACTCTCCGTGGGTTGCAGGGGTTACCCCTGCCCGTTGCCACGGCTGGCCAGTATTAAGTCAGCATAAACGGCGTCCGCGTGCCTGCCGACCTGGCAGACTCGTTCTGGAGCAGGCCGCAGTGGAGCGGAAGCCAGAATGGGGCTCGCCCGTCTATGGGAGTTGCAAGCAGTGGGATGATGCTGAAGAC